>Ga0194129_10000547_pt1 | contig 71245 bp, 72 predicted proteins | sample TA2KigCa35mmetaG_FD_150862 | JGI IMG/M metagenome (GOLD analysis project Ga0194129, IMG submission 150862) | Freshwater microbial communities from Lake Tanganyika, Tanzania - TA2015038 Kigoma Deep Cast 35m | ecosystem: Environmental > Aquatic > Freshwater > Lake | place: Tanzania: Lake... | reverse complement strand
TTAAAGGAAATACCTAAGCGCTGCGCCAATCTTTTACCGATCGATGTCTTCCCCGCGCCCATCATGCCGACAAGCACAATCGACCGCGCCCCCAAAGCCGCTTTTAGCACGCGCGTGTCCTCGGTTTCGGTCAGATTCACAGGTGAATTTGCTTCGTTCACATTAACCCCCGGTCATTGCGAATACATCGTAGCATAGTACCGGCGAATCTTGCATCATGGGCTTATCATGACGCGTAAAGAGACCGGCAAATCCTCGACCCTTGAGGATTTTCTCGCAATGCTGGCTGCCGAAAGAGGAGCGGCCAAGAACACATTGGACGCCTATCGGCGCGACCTTGAGGACGCCGCCGGTCGGCTTTTGAAGCGCAAAAAGCTACTGAAAGAGGCTGAGACCGACGATCTTCGGACCCTTTTCAGCCAGTTTTCAGCTGCAGGCCTCGCACCCTCAACCGCCGCGCGAAAACGTGCTGCGCTCCAACAATTCTATATTTTTTTGCAAGCCGAAAAGTTCAGAAAGGACAATCCGGTCGATGGACTTGATGCGCCGAAACAGAAAAGACCACTCCCCAAAACCCTCTCGATTGCCGAGGTGGACCGGTTGATCGCCACCGCCTTCGATCGCGTCGAGCGCGCGGACCAGACCCGGGCAAGCCAAATGAGGGCGGCGCGGATGGCGGCCCTTTTGGAGCTCATTTACGCGACGGGCTTACGTGTTTCGGAATTGATCGCATTGCCGTCGCGGGTCGCGCGGATGAAAGATCGGCTTCTTGCCGTGCGCGGGAAGGGCGGACGCGAGCGCCTAGTACCGCTCACCGAACGGTCGAAAAATGCCATCACGCGCTATCTTGAACTGGGCGGTGACGCGCTCAAAGCGTCCGCCTGGTTATTCCCATCTGATAGCGAAAGCGGACATTTGACGCGCCAGGCTTTTGCGCGCGATTTAAAAGAGCTTGCATCTGAGGCTGAACTGTCGCCGCGTCTTATTAGCCCACATGTGTTGCGTCACGCTTTCGCAAGTCATCTTCTTCAAGGCGGCGCTGATCTGCGCATCGTGCAGCAATTGCTCGGCCATGCTGATATTGGCACAACGCAAATTTACACACATCTTCCTGATGAACGTCTCAAAGGACTTGTGCGCGATCTTCATCCGCTTTCAGATAAAAAGTGAAATCACCGAGGCGACAAAACAAAGACCGCTTGTTCGCCAAAAAAATTCCAGAGCGTTCGTGGTAAATCAGTTCTCACGGGAATGCCAAATCGATCAAGTGCAACCGCGTGATCAATCTTTGCGTCAATGTCTTTGCAAAGCGATGTAAAATCATCAATCGTGCAGAAGTGAATATTCGGTGTTTCATACCATGAGTATGAAAGATTTTTTGTCACCGGCATGCGGCCTGAAAACAAGAGTTGAAACCGGATGCGCCAATGACCAAAATTGGGGAATGAGACGATCGCATAACGACCGATGCGAAGCATATGTTCGACAACTTCACGCGGCCTATTCATCGCCTGCAAAGTCTGTGAAAGAATAACATAATCAAAAGATTGATCCGGATAAAAAATCAGATCCGAATCTGCATCTCCCTGAATAACGGAAAGCCCTTTGGTCACGCATTCATTCACACCTTTTTGGGATATCTCTATCCCGCGTGCATCAGCACCGCGTTTTTCTGCTAATAAGCGCAAAAGCGTGCCATCGCCACAGCCCACATCCAAAACACGTGAACCTTCAGCCACCATCTCGGCGAGATGATGAAGATCAACGCGCGCGTTGAATTGATCATCATGAGAAGAAATTGAAGTCATCAACGAGCCTCCGCTTTTACCGACAACTCTTTCGCGCGTGCGGCTGAATCAATAAAGCCACGCGTGGTGTTAAAGAGGTCAGGAAGCTCAAGAAGAAAAGCGTCATGACCTTTATCAGTTTCTATTTCAACGAATGAAACAGACGCACCCGCTGCGTTCAAAGCGTGAACAATAGCACGTGAATCTTTGGTTGGAAAAAGCCAATCGGATGTAAATGAGACAACACAAAAGCGCGTCTTCGTTCCTGCAAAAGCATGCGCAAGACTGCCACCATGATCTTTTGCAAGATCGAAATAATCCATAGCACGCGTCAAGAACAAATAGGAATTCGCGTCAAAACGCTCGACGAAAGCGCGGCCTTGATACCGAAGATATGATTCTACTTCGAAATCAGCATCGAATGAAAAAGTGGGTGCCATACGATCTTGAAAATTGCGCCCGAATTTTCGATGGAGCGCTTGCTCCGAAAGATAAGTGATATGCGCAGCCATGCGTGCGACGGCTAGGCCCTTTTCAGAACGCGTGCCTTCATCAAGATAGCGACCTTTACGCCATTCGGGATCGGCCATTACGGCCTGACGACCAACCTCATGAAAGGCAATGTTCTGCGCTGAATGTTTCGCGGCCGTTGCAATTGGCATGGCGGAGAAAACGCGATGCGGAAAAGACGCGACCCATTCAAGAACCTGCATCCCGCCCATAGAACCACCCGCAACACAAAAGATCGTCTCGATGCCGAGATGATCCATTAGGCGCGCCTGGGCATTGACCATGTCGCGAATAGTGACAACGGGAAAATCGAGTGCATAGGGGCGCCCATTTGCTGGATTGATTGATGCGGGGCCGGTTGTGCCAAGACAGGAGCCCAAAACATTCGAGCAAATGACGAAAAATCGATTTGTATCAAAGGGTTTTCCCGGCCCGACCATGGTTTCCCACCAGCCGCCCTTTCCAGTGACCGGATTGACATTCGCGACATGCTGATCGCCGGTGAGGGCGTGGCAGATCAAAATCGCGTTGGAGCGATCCGCGTTCAACGCACCATAGGTTTGATAAGCGACCGACCAAGGCGCGAGCCGCCCACCCCCTTCAAGCTGAAGAGGGGCGTCTGCATCAAATTGGACAACAGCACTCGAGGGATGTGTTGCCTCATTGCGCTGCCCGATCTCTGAAGCCGCATGATGGGTCATATGGGTCCTGACAGGAGCTTATCGTTCTTTATGGCGAACTTTAGGACTGTAATCAAGAACCTTGACGATCCAGAAAACGTTAAAGCGGGTTTGCCTTTCCCCATTTCCGCTTTATGACAGGGCCACTCCCGCTTGACCCTTTTGTCGGACCGCCCTGATGGCCGAACCCTCACTCGCAGATCTTCGCCGCGAAATTGATCGCCTTGATGCGGCCATTCATGATTTGCTGATCGAAAGAGGCGCGATCATTGATCGGCTGATCGCCGTGAAAAAGACGCAAGATTCAGGCTCGGCTTTCCGCCCTGGTCGCGAAGCGGCAATGATGAAAGTGCTCGCCGAGCGCCATCATGGCCTGTTGCCCTTTGACACAATTGAGAGCATTTGGCGCATCATCATTTCGACTTTTACTTATGTTCAGGCGCCCTATGCCGTTCATGCGAGCGTTGAAGCGGGCGATGACAAAATGCGCGACAGCGCGCGGTTTCACTTCGGCTTCACGGTTCCTTATGTGACGCATCAAGATGTGAGTTCGGTCATCAAGGCCGTGCAAAATGCGGCAGGCGATTTGGGGATCTTCTCATTCTCCAAAAAGGCCGCTTCACCTTGGTGGTTAGGACTCGATGCGCCGGACGCACCCAAGATAATTGCGCGTCTGCCTTTTGTTGAGCGTCCTGATCATCCGGCAGGCACACCTGTCTTTGTAATTTCAAAACCGCTTGCCGATGCGGCTGTGCGTGAAACCGTAATCTTTCATTGCGAAACAGAAGGATGGAATGATGCCGTAGGCCAGGCTTTGTCTCAGCAGGGTCTTTTGATTAAGACAGAGTTTCATCATGATCATGGACGGCGATCTCTTCTCTTATCAGGATCTGGATCTCACAGTGTCAGCTCTGTTTCAGATTTCTTTAATACGCACACGATTAAACTCTCATCGGTTCATGAAATTGGAAGCCATGCTGCGCGTTTCCAACTTCTTTCGCAGAACAAAGCTGGATGATTTGATATGAACGCTCCAAGCCCTCGTCCCGTACCACGTCCCGGTGTCATGTCCATTGAGGCCTATGTGCCTGGTAAAAGTGCTGCGGCAAGTACGGGCAAAATTTATAAATTATCATCGAATGAAACGCCGCTTGGTCCGTCCCCTCATGCGGTCGATGCCTTCAAAGTCGTGACTGAAAAATTAGAACTTTATCCTGATGGATCAGCCACACAATTGCGTGATACAATAGGTGCGCGTTATGGCCTTGATCCAAACCGTATTGTTTGCGGCGCCGGTTCTGATGAGCTGTTGTCACTCATCACCAATGCCTATATCGGCCCAGGCGATGAAGGCATTTACACGGAACATGGTTTTCTCGTTTACAAAATCGCGCTTCAAGCGGCGGGTGGAACGCCCGTTGTTGCGAAAGAGAAGAATTTCCAGACCGATGTCAATGCGATTCTAAATTGTGTGACACCGCGTACAAAGATTGTTTATCTTGCCAATCCGAATAATCCAACCGGGACCTATATTTCGTTTGATGAAGTCAAACGGCTTCATGCCGGTTTACCATCTCATGTAGTCCTTGTTCTTGACGCGGCTTACGCAGAATATGTGCGCAAGAATGATTATGCCTCCGGCATTGAACTTGTCTCGACAAATGAAAATGTCGTGATGACACGAACATTCTCGAAGATTTACGGCTTGGCGCTCTTACGTCTTGGTTGGTGCTATGGGCCAGCAGGTATCATTGACGCGCTAAATCGCATCAGAGGACCATTCAATGTCAGCGGTCCTGCATTGGAGGCGGGTATTGCCGCCTTGAAAGATGAAGATCATCTTTCAAAAGCGCTTGCCCACAATGATAAATGGCTGCCATGGATCGAAAGTGAAATTTCGAAGCTTGGTATTCGCGTCACGCCGAGCGTTTGCAATTTCTTGTTGCTCCATTTTTTGAAAACTGCGGGGAAAACCGCAAAAGACGCAGATGCGTTTTTATCCTCTCACGGCTTTATTCTGCGAGGCGTCGGTGCCTATGGCTTGCCTGATTGTTTACGCCTGACGATTGGAACGGAAGAAGCCAATAAAAAAGTAGTCGACTGCCTCAAACAATTCATGACGAGATCTTAACGTGCCTAATCGGTTAGGACATCCACTTGAAAAGCCACTCTTTGATCAATTAACGCTGATCGGCGTTGGTTTGATTGGCTCGTCATTAGCCCGCGTCGCGCGTCGGCAAAATTTTGCTAAAACAATTGTTGCGATTGATTCATCCGAAGACGCGCGAAAAAAAATCGCGGCGCTGCACTTAGCTGATCGCGTCACTGGCGATTATGCAGAGGGCGTAAAGAATGCCGATTGCGTCATTCTTTGTGTTCCGGTTGGTGCTTGTGGATCGGTAGCAGAAAAGATTGCATCGTCATTGAAGGCCGGTGCCATTCTTTCAGATGTCGGTTCAGTGAAGGGTGCGATTGTTTCTCAAATTGAACCGCATTTGCCGAAGCAGGTTCATTTTGTGCCTGCGCATCCCGTAGCAGGCACAGAACAATCGGGACCGGAAGCAGGCTTTGCGACACTTTTCAATAATCGCTGGTGTATTCTCACGCCGCCTGAAGGCACTAACAAAGACGCGGTCGCAAAATTGCGTTTGTTTTGGGAAGGCGCGGGTTCAAATGTCGAAGAGATGTCGCCCTCACATCATGATCTCGTGCTCGCCATCACGAGCCATCTGCCGCATTTGATTGCTTACAATATTGTCGGGACCGCTGCCGATCTTGAAGCTGTAACTGAATCCGAAGTGATCAAATTTTCGGCGGGTGGATTTAGAGATTTCACGCGTATTGCGGCGTCTGATCCGACAATGTGGCGCGATGTGTTTTTGAATAATAAAGACGCCGTGCTAGAAATGCTTGGTCGTTTCACGGAAGATTTGTCAGCCCTTCAACGAGCGATCCGTTGGAGCGATGGTGAAATGTTATTTGATCATTTCACACGTACGCGTGCGATCCGTCGATCAATCATTGAAATTGGACAGGATTCGGCGACACCTGATTTCGGCCGTCAGACGAAAGACGATCCGGTTCAATAGAGCGGATGCAATTCTGCCACTTTGAAGGGGCCCAATAGCAATAATCCTCTGGTGAATATAAGTGGTACTTTCACATTTGATGCTTGAAGGCCCGAAAGTTTAGAAAGCCCCTGCGATTTAAAGAGATCTTCGAGTCCTTTGCCGGAGACTTCGATTTGTCCTGAAGGCTTACGCTGATCATCGAGACCCAACGTACCTTTCACTTCAAGATTTTGTTCACCGCGTGTGATCTTTAAAGCATCGAGTTGAATCTTCCCTTTGGTTTGCCGCCACATCTCAAGTGCTTCGATGCCTTTATAATTCAAGAATTGAATACCTTGCTCGACGGTTCCGGCGATTTCAATTTTTGCTACAGGTCCCGGCATCGTGTCCGACGAGATGCCAGAAGCCTGAGTCACAAATTCAAGATGATTGGAGGGTCTATCATTTTCGGGTTTGATCCGCAGATGAAATTCACCATGCGAAAGCGATACGTTTGACGGCTGTCCATTTAATTGTGTTTTAATTGATATGCCATCACCCCAAATGGAAAGGCGATCAAGTTCGCCGCCCGATAAATGCACACTCGAACGCAAAGACGACCATTCAACACTCGCAATCGGTTGTTCTTTTGAAAGCGCGAGCATCGGACCTTGCGCTTCAATGATGATCAGAGTGGGATCATACACCTGCGCAACCACACCAAGGCGTGAAAGGCGCGCTTCATTTTGTGAGGGGCCGCTGTCTTTGATGCGTGCATTGATACATTCGATTTCAATTCGAAACGGATAGCCCGCTACGTGGCGATTATCACAAGACCAAGAGCGACCCTTTGTAGCTTCCTCAGAAATCATCGCATCAAGTCGTGCCTCGACCTGACGCGAGACAACGAGCCAACCAATCGAAAAAAGAATAGCCAAAACGAGAAGCAATGCGGGCGCGATATAGAGCCTCAAACGCGAAATGGGTGGCTTTATCTCTGTTCTTACGTCCGTCACATCAAAATACCGAGTTGCGCGTCACCAATCTCTTGTAAACGATTTCAACGAAGAGAAAAGTCGGCACTTGCCACAGGATCGAGGCTTCTTTACGAAATTTTTTATGGCGCATCAGGCAAATAATGACCTTTGGGTATTCGGCTATGGCTCGCTCATGTGGTCACCCGAATTCGAATGGATCGAACGTGTCCCAGCCGTCCTTTCCGGCTATCACCGTGCCTTGTGCATCTTGTCTGTCCATCATCGCGGGACGCCCGAACGCCCAGGTTTGGTTCTCGGATTGGACAAAGGCGGTTCGTGCCGCGGGCTCGCCTTCCGTGTCGCACGGGATAAAGCTGAAGCGACAATTGCGTATTTACGTGAACGCGAGCAGGTCACATCCGTCTATGTCGAAACGACACATCGGTTACGATTGAATGATGGCCGCTTAGTTGAAGCGATTGCCTATACGGCCGATCGAACACATAACCAATTTGTGCGTGGCCTTTCGCATGAGGCCTTGCTTGAGCGCGTGAGTCAAGGCGTAGGAGTCTCCGGTCGAAACCCAGATTATATTCGGGCGACACATACCGAGATGAAAAAACTCGACATCAATGATCCGAAATTGACAAAGCTGATCACGGCACTCGACCACGCAGGGCTTTGAGTTCAAAGTCCGGGAAGCGTTTCGCCGCGCATCAAACGCGGCAAGCGGGGATTGGCCGCTGACGCTTCGCGAATCAAACGTGATTTTAAGGTCGGCAAGCGATCAACAATGCCAAGACCTAAATCACGCATCAAACGCAAGGGCATCGTATCATTTGAAAAGAGCCGATTTAATGCGTCGGTCAGCGTTGCCATCTCAACCGTATCAGCCCGGCGTGAACGCTCATAGGCTTCAATGACAAGCGAGGAACCAAGATCGAGGCCCAAACCGCTTTGATCGGAAATGATTTCGATCAATGCAGCAACATCGCGAAGGCCTAAATTCAATCCTTGTCCAGCAATCGGATGAATGAGATGCGCGGCATCTCCTACAAGCGCGAGACGCTTGCTACCAAATCTCTGTGCCAAACCAAAACGAAGCGGATAGGCACGTGGTTCACTTAAAACTGTAATACGACCAAAACGATGTCCGGCACGGCATTCAATTTCTTCGCGAAAATGTTCAGATCCTTGCGCAAGAAAGGACGGCACACGATCATCTGACGCCGTCCAGACGATTGAAAACCGATTGTCTTTCAAAGGGAGAAGCGCAAAAGGACCTGAGGGGAGAAAATGCTCTTCTGCAATGCCTTCATGATCACGTTCAATGCCAATCGTCGCAACAATACCCGATTGTTTATAAGACCATGAATGCCAAGCGATGCCGGCTTTTTCACGCAAGGGCGAACGTCCACCATCACAGGCCGCAACCAGTGATGCACGATGAGTTGGGCCATTCGATAAGACGAGCGTTGTACCGGCCTCATCAGGAACAGCGTCTTCAACACGCGCCGCGATACGATGAATGACTGATGCATCGAGAGCCGCTTGAAGCGCACGGAGCACGGCGCTTTCCGGAATCATATAGGCAACTGGTTCGCCTTGTGTGACTTCATGCGCGAAAGTCAAAAACACAGGTCGGATGGGATCATTCAAACGACTATCGGTAATCACCATCTGAGTGAGAGGTTGCACCTCTGGCAGAATCTGATCCCAAACACCGAGCACATCCAAAAATCGGCGTGCACCCGCTGAAAAGGCAAAAGCGCGATCCTCGCTGACCGGGTGGCCTTGATCAATCAAAGCGACAGACAGAGCGCCTTTTCTCAAGCGGGAAAGCGTGAGCGCGAGACTCATACCGACAATGCCGCCACCTGCAATCGCGACATCGAAATGCTGCATCTTGTCGATCTTCTCTGACATGGGTCGTTCCTTACGCCGAGCTTTCTCCTGACGCAAATCAGTTCGCAGGGTAGATATTTTGTGCAGATTGACGGTAAAGTCCTTTTGACTCTTCTGAGGCTTAGATCATGAATGCGGTTTCTGACCTTTTGTCTATTCTCGATCTTGAACGGCTCGAGGATAATTTGTTTCGCGGACATAATCCGGAAGCAGGATGGCAGCGCGTCTTTGGTGGTCAGGTGATCGGGCAAGCGCTTGTCGCCGCCTGCCGCACGGTTGAGGGGCGTTCGCCCCATTCGCTTCACGGCTATTTTCTTCTTCCTGGCGATCCCAAAACGCCCATCATTTATGATGTGGAGCGCATTCGCGATGGGCGAAGCTTTACGACAAGGCGTGTCAAAGCCATCCAGCATGGCCAACCGATTTTCACTCTCTCCGCATCATTCCATATCGAGGAACCGGGCTTCAGCCACGAAGCGACCATGCCCGATGTTCCGGATCCGGATTCACTCCCGACAGAACAGGAAATTCGCGAACGCGTCATGCCGTTGATGCCCGATCCTGTTCGCAAATATTTCGAGCGAGAGAGGCCGATCGAGCTGCGACCCGTCGAATTCCAGCGTTACATGTCGCGCGAAGGTCTGCCGCCACGTTTTCACGTCTGGATCAAAGCCACCGGAACGTTGCCTAATGATCCTACAGTTCACCAATGTGTCTTAGCTTATGCGTCTGACATGACGCTCCTTGATTCCACGCTCGTCGCGCATGGCCGCACAGTGTTTGAGCGCGAAATTCAGGCTGCGAGTCTTGACCACGCTTTGTGGTTTCATCGTCCTTTTTGGGCGGATGAATGGCTCCTCTACGCGCAAGATAGCCCTTTTACCGGAGGCGCGCGCGGCTTTGCGCGAGGCGCAATTTTTAGACGCGACGGGACCCTAATCGCTTCGGTCGCACAAGAGGGTTTGATCCGTTATCGGCCCGATCTCGCCTCTCGCTAATCTGCCTAAATTTTAATCAGTTGCCTTTGTTCTATGCCTCGATCGGCATCGAATCTGAGCTTTATGGCTGATTTTTCATTAAAAAACGCTGTGGCACGAGGCTTGTTTTCAGGATCCCAGGCTCAAGTCGCGACCGATCGGTCGTTGACGGCAAATCGAGGGATCAAGACGCCATGAAAATTGTGATGGCCATCATCAAGCCCTTCAAGCTCGAGGAGGTTCGCGACGCGCTCACCTCTCTCGGTGTCCATGGACTGACGGTTACAGAAGTCAAAGGCTATGGGCGGCAGAAGGGGCATACAGAAATCTACCGCGGCGCTGAATATGCCGTGAGTTTTCTTCCGAAACTGAAAATTGAAGTCGCTGTCGCCAGTGAGCTTGTCGGCAAAGTGATCGATGCGATCACCGGTGCTGCCAAAACCGGGCAGATTGGCGACGGAAAAATTTTCGTCGTTCCCATCGAACAAGCGGTCCGCATCCGGACCGGCGAGCGCGACAATGACGCGCTCTGACATGCGAGCCGCAGGAGCACATCTCATGACTTTCTCTCGTTCTTCAAAATCACTGCTCGGAGGCGTGGCGCTCGCTATGCTCGCTGGCAGTTTGGCCTATGCGGGCGATGCGCCCACACCAAATAAAGGCGACACCGCGTGGATGCTGATTTCAACGGCCTTGGTGCTGATGATGTCGGTGCCGGGCCTTGCGCTTTTATATGGCGGCCTCGTGCGTTCGAAAAATATGCTTTCGGTGATGGCGCAAGTTTTCACCATTGTTGCGTTAGTCGGTATCATTTGGATCTCTTATGGCTATTCACTCGCCTTCACCAATGGTGGTTCGTTAAACCCCTATATTGGTGGGCTTTCGAAAGCCTTTTTGGCAGGCGTTACGCCGGAATCAACCGTCGCAACATTCTCAAATGGCGTTGTCATTCCTGAGCTTGTTTATATGACGTTCCAAATGACCTTCGCGATGATCACACCCGTTTTGATCATCGGCGCAATTGTAGAACGTGTGAGATTCTCGGCTCTCATCGTTTTCGTTGTGTTGTGGGTCACGGTAATTTATTTACCGATCGCTCATATGGTTTGGTATTGGGCCGGCCCTGATGCGATTGCGGACGCAGCAAAAGCTTTAGCTGCAGCAACAGATGATGCCGCAAAGGCGACCGCACAAGCCAATCTTGATGCTGTCACCGCTGATGCAGGCCTTCTCTACCAATTGGGTGCGCTTGATTTTGCCGGTGGTACAGTTGTTCACATCAATGCCGGGATCGCCGGTTTGGTGGGCGCCTTGATCATTGGCAAGCGCACAGGCTTTGGCAAAGAACTCATGGCACCGCATTCTTTGACGATGACCATGATCGGCGCCGCGCTATTGTGGGTAGGTTGGTTCGGCTTCAATGCCGGCTCAAATCTAGAAGCCAATGGCATCACCGCGCTTGCCTTCGTCAATACGATGGTGGCAACCGCAGCTGCGGCTCTCTCATGGCTCTTCGTTGAGTGGATCTCTAAAGGCAAACCGTCACTCCTCGGTCTCGTATCAGGTGCTGTTGCAGGTCTTGTAGCGGTGACCCCGGCTTCCGGATTTGCCGGTCCTATGGGCGCAATCGTGCTTGGTCTTATTGCGGGAGCGGTCTGCTTCTTCTTCTGCTCGACCGTAAAGAATGCCTTTGGTTATGACGACTCGCTCGATGTCTTCGGCGTACACTGCGTTGGCGGTATCATCGGCGCACTCGGCACGGGTATCCTTGTGAGTAAAGGTTTTGGCGGCGTCGGTCTTGTCGATTACATCTCCAATCCCGGCACGGCGGTTGAAGGTGCGTACATACTCAGCACACAACTTTGGATCCAAATCAAAGCCGTATTGCTCACGCTTGTCTGGTCCGGCGTTGGCTCAGCGATCCTCTACAAAATCGTCGATGTGGTGATCGGTCTGCGTGTTCCCGTTGAACAGGAGCGCGAAGGTCTCGACATCGCAAGCCATGGCGAGCGCGCCTATAATTACTGATCCTTGTCCCGAAGCGTTTTCGCTTCGGGAACACAAACCTCCCTCAAACTTAAGGGGCGGCCAATTGGCCGCCCTTTTTTCGTCATAAGCACGAGGTTAATCACGCATTAACCCGCGCTCCGCTACTAAAGATCATCCAAGTCGTTTTGTGGTCAATTCATGCGTCTTTCCCGTTCGCGTCATCTCGAATTTACCGATCTCATCGGTTATGTGCGTGTATTCATCGCCCAGAGAGTGTCGGAGATTATCGGGATCATCACTCTTGTCGCCGTGATTGCGACAACGATTGCGCTCGTGACATGGTCGGCACAGGATCCAAGCCTTAATCAAGCGATCAATCGCCCCGTCAATAATTTCATGGGTCACCCCGAAGCGATTCTCTCTGATATTTTGATGCAGCTTTTTGGTTTAGCATCACTTGCACTCGTGGCACCTGCGGGTTTCCTCGGGTTGAAATTGGTAAGTGCGACAAAAATCAATTACATTCGTTGGCGCTTGTTCTTTTGGGTGATCGGCGCGCTTTCGACTGCCGCTATTCTCGGTGCGCTTCCGATCATTGGTTCATGGCCACTACCGATTGGTCTGGGGGGCATCGTTGGTGATGCAATCCTTGCCTTCATTGCTTCATTGCCTCCGGTACAAGGATTGCCAATCAAACCTTTCACTCTTTTAGCATTTGGCTTTTTTGCGTTGTTTGGTTTGGCCGCAGGGGCAGGTGTGAGCTTCACGCGGAAATCGTCTTTTGACAATGAGACCGAAACCGATGATGAATGGTCCGAAGAAGATGAAAGCGAAGTGACTCCAAGTCTCACTGACCGTTTTAAAAATATTTTTACGCCCTTTGTCGTCGCCGGTCGTGTGATTTCAAATTTCTTCAGCGGTTTTCGTTCATCAGACGATGCTACTGAGGCGACAAGAGATCGTCGTTCAATACGTCGTGAGCCCAGTTTTGATTATGAGTCCTCAAGTGAGATCGAACAGATTGAAGATGAACCGGTTGTCGAGCCTCGCCGGCCTCATGCGCCGGTGAAAGCATCGAAGCCGAAGAAATCATCCAATCAATTAGAGCTCTGTACTTTTCCGCCTGTTGGTTTGCTGACAGAGGCCAAAAAATCCGTCGGGCCTGTCATGTCGAGTGAGGCGCTTGAAGAAAATGCGCGCCAACTTGAGAGTGTGCTTGATGATTTCGGCGTGAAAGGCGATGTCGGTAATGTTCGACCCGGTCCTGTCGTCACGCTATATGAGTTAGAGCCAGCACCCGGAATTAAATCTTCACGCGTCGTCGGGCTTGCTGATGACATTGCACGCTCAATGAGCGCGGTCTCTACGCGTGTCGCGGTTGTACCGGGTCGCAATGCGATTGGGATCGAATTACCAAATCAAAAACGCGAGACTGTGTATTTACGCGAATTGATCAACAACAAGGATTTCATTGAGAGCCAAATGAAATTGGCACTCGCGCTTGGAAAGACAATTGGTGGCGAGCCTGTTATTGTTGATCTTGCGCGCATGCCCCATCTGCTTGTTGCAGGTACGACGGGCTCAGGAAAATCGGTTGCCATCAATACGATGATCTTGTCGCTTCTTTATCGGCTTAAGCCTGAAGAATGTCGCTTGATCATGGTTGATCCGAAAATGCTCGAGCTTTCAGTTTATGATGGCATTCCGCATCTTCTCACACCGGTCGTTACCGATCCGCGTAAGGCCGTTGTCGCGCTTAAATGGGCGGTCCGTGAGATGGAAGAGCGCTACAAGAAAATGTCGAAACTCGGCGTTCGTAACATTGATGGTTTCAATGCCCGTTTGAGCGAAGCAAAGGTAAAAGGCGAACAAATCATGCGCACCGTTCAAACCGGTTTTGATCGGGATACAGGCGAGGCGATTTTCGAGAATGAAGTGATGGATCTCGAACCGCTTCCCTTCATTGTCGTTATCGTTGACGAAATGGCCGACCTAATGATGGTTGCGGGTAAAGATATTGAGGGCGCCATCCAACGTCTTGCACAAATGGCGCGCGCCGCCGGTATTCATGTAATCCTTGCCACGCAACGGCCGTCAGTGGATGTGATCACCGGAACAATCAAAGCGAATTTCCCGACAAGAATTTCGTTCCAAGTGACTTCGAAAATCGACAGCCGCACAATCTTGGGTGAACAAGGCGCTGAACAACTATTAGGCCAAGGCGATATGTTGTTCATGGCTGGTGGTGGACGCATCAACCGTGTTCATGGTCCCTTTGTATCAGACGGTGAAGTTGAAAAAGTTGTTGCCCATCTGAAATCACAAGGCTGTCCAAATTATCTCGAAGATGTCACACGCGAAGATCAAGCTGATGTCGAAGATGGCGGGGCCGTCTTTGATAATGGCAGTTTCGGATCGGCGGGGCAGGATCTTTATGATCAGGCCGTTGCAATTGTTCTTCGTGATAGAAAAGCCTCTACGTCTTATATCCAGAGACGTTTGCAGATCGGCTATAACCGTGCGGCATCGATCATGGAACGTATGGAATATGAAGGCGTTGTCGGTGCACCCAATCATGCGGGCAAGCGGGAGATCTTGATGGAGGCAAGCGGCCATGGAAGCCATGCGGCGTGACGCGCGGCGTAATGCCGTTGCCTTTCTCATCCTTATCCTCTCAGTGGACCTCGCAGTAGCAGCGCGAAAAATTCCTCTGCCGCCACGACGGCCTCCTGAACTGGAACAAAGCGTTCAGACAATTCCAGCGCCGCTAAACTTGGCGCCGAAAATAAATGAACCGTCGGTTGAATCGGTTCAAAGCGCTCCTGCTCTCGAAGATCTGTCGCGCGAGGACTTAATCATTGAGATCAACAGAGCGCTCACAAGCCTCAAACAATTCAGTGCCAAATTTTCACAAATCGATCAAAGTGGGCAGACGGTTACGGGACAATTGTTGGTCTTGCGCCCCGGACGGCTGCGGTTTGATTATAATCCACCAAGCGCTCTAAGGATCATTGCTGACGGTTACAATGTCTCTGTTATTGATCAGCGATTAGGGACGAAAGATCTTTATTCGATTGGATTGACGCCCCTAAAATTTCTCCTGTCACGTTCGATTGATCTCAACAAAGAGTTTAAACTTGGCGACATTCAAATTGAAAAAGACCGCGTGACACTTGAGGCTGAAGACAAAGCGACTTTTGGCGGAAGTTCGCAAATCATTTTGAATTTCGATCGCAAAACCCTGCATTTGAAAGGGTGGGCGGTGACCGATCCGCAGGGCTATTCAGTGACGGTCAAACTGACGCAGATTGACACGAAACATGAGCTTGATCTCATGAATTTTGTGGTCCCTGATACGGTAACGCCGATAAAATAATCTTCGATAAGTCGTGAATTGACGACGCCTGATCTTGCCGTAGGATCACACTCTCCCTTAGGTCTTATTTAGATAATAGCAGATCTCATGGTGCTCACAATCGCGACCTGGAACATTAATTCGGTGAGACTACGTTCAGGCCTCGTTCAGAAATTTCTGAAAAAGAGCAAACCTGACATTCTTTGCCTGCAAGAAACAAAATGTCCGGATGATCAATTTCCTCATAGCGATTTCAGAAAGCTGGGTTACGGTCATATCGCAGTGAGTGGGCAGAAGGGCTATCACGGCGTCGCTATTTTATCGCGCCTTCCCTTTGCAACTCAGTCTGTCAAACAATTTGCTAGAAAGACCGATTGCCGTCACATCAGTGTCGAGCTTTCTGATAAGGCTGGACCAGCGAGCGGGCTTACGATTCATAATTTTTATGTTCCTGCGGGAGGTGACATTCCCGATCCCAAGGCCAATGAAAAATTCGCGCATAAATTGGCTTTTCTTGATGAAATGAGTTTATGGGGCAAGAAAGAAAAACCGGCGACAAAGAAAGCCGTTCTTGTCGGTGATCTCAACGTAGCTCCTCTCGAACATGATGTATGGAGTCACAAGCAAATGATCGATGTGGTTTCGCACACACCCATCGAATGCAACAAGCTCAATGCCGCAATCAAGTCGGGAAAATGGGTTGATGCGGTCAGAACATTAAAGCCTGAGCCCGAGAAGCTTTTTACCTGGTGGAGTTATCGCGCAGCCGATTGGATGGCTTCCAATCGTGGCCGCCGCCTTGATCATATTTGGGTGTCAGAGGATTTGACGGGCAGTTTAAAAAAGACCGATATTCATCGCGATGCACGCGGATGGGACCGACCATCAGATCATGTGCCCGTCACGATTACAGTGGCTTAGACTAGGACGCTCGACTCGAGACTTTGCAAAGCTTGATATAGCACCTGCGAGCGAACAGTGATCTGGTCAGCAAGCGCTTTTGCTAAATGAGGATATTCTGACAAGAATCGATGCATCAAAGCGCGCGGTAACACAATCACTTGTGTGTCCATTCGTGCAACGGCGGTCACGGGTCTCTCTCCACTCGCGAGAAGCGCAATCTCACCGATCAATGCGCCACGTTCAAGACGTTCAAGGTCAACGTGATCCGCGTCGTCAGATAAAACGATCAACCCACTCTCAACAACATATCCACCCGTTGAAGGACTACCTTTCGAGAAGAGTTTTTCCCCTTCTGCGAGTTTTCGACGCTCGGCCGCAAAGAGAATCATACGCAATGCGTCTTCCGGAAAAACTTTGAAGAAATCCAGTTGTTGCAAAAGATTTATATCGTCGCTGACGGCCATTTTGCTTAAGACTCTTTGACGGTTTCAGCCAATCGATAACCACCGGATTCGGTAATCAAAATAGCAGCTTCATCATTATTTGTTTCAATCTTTTGTCTCAATCGGTAAATATGAGTTTCAATCGTATGAGTCGTAACAGATTCATGATAGCGCCATATATTGGTTAAAAGCTCTTCACGTGAAATAATCGCTCCACGCGCACGGTGAAGATAACGAAGGATTTCAACTTCTTTATCGGTCAGTTTTAATTCATCACCATATGCGGACAATAAAATCCGTGATGCTGGATAAAGCTTGTAAGACCCAACCGATAAAAATTGATCAGATCGGGATTGGAAATTTCTAATCTGCGCTTTGATGCGTTGAACAAGAAAGCTTGCTTTAACAGGAAGATTGATCTGCTCGCTGAGTTCTTCACCGCTTAAACCCAAGCCAATCAACGGGCCAGGATATTGCGCTCCGATAAGCGCTTTCCACTGCGCGGGGTCCGTTTTTGGTAAAACCAACAAAGCATCAAGATAATCAAACTCGGTTTGATCAAGCATCTCGACGGACAGGTTGAACCCGATCGGTTTAAAATCCGGCTCAGTTTCAAGCTGGGCCACAACAGCCGCAATCTCGGAGGCATCCGAACCCATGATCAGAATTGATAAAGGGTGGGGCATGGCCTCGTCCCAACTCAACCCATTAACGAAAATATTAGATTGAAATTCATCTTCATGCGGGTGACCTTTCCTTTAATGATGAAGAATTGCAACTTGTTTTAAAAATAAAAATCACCAGGCCATGACCACCTTCTTTCTTCGCCGCCATCCAACCGAGCGTAAAAAGGCTCATCTCGAAGGTGGCGGCATCGTTCTCCCTTGTGCGATCGGACGCAGCGGCGTGGTTGCCGCGAAGCGCGAAGGTGATGGCGGAACGCCAAGAGCAACACTCAAGATTTTGAACATCTATATTCGGCGCGACCAATGGCCGAGCCGGTCTTTCGCCTTTCCAGTAAAGACCATCCAGAAAGATCACGGCTGGTGCGATGATATAAAATCGCCCCGTTATAATCGGCTGGTACACCTACCCTTCACCGCCTCACATGAGGCGATGTGGCGGGAGGACCCCATCTATGACATCGTGCTTGAAACGGATTGGAATGCGAGACCCGCGATCCGCGGACGTGGCAGCGCCATCTTCATTCATCTCGCTAGAGTAGGCCTTAAACCAACCGAGGGCTGCGTCGCGCTCAGCCGCAAAGATATGAAATTGTTTCTTTCGCGTCTCACCCGAGACAGCTGCATCGTCATTCGGTGAGACTATGCGGGGGTCTTCTAGCCCCGATGACCGAAAATCGCGCTGCCGATCCGGACATGGGTCGCACCAAGCTGGATTGCCGCCTCGAAATCGCTGCTCATTCCCATCGAGAGGATTTTCAGCCCGTTACGTTCAGCAATTTTGCGGAGAAGCGCGAAATGGGGCGAAGGAGGCTCATCAACCGGCGGAATACACATCAATCCGGAGATTTCGAGACCCCATTCGGAATGGCATCGTTTTAAGAGGTCATCGGCCTCTTTCAGCGCGACTCCAGCCTTTTGCGGCTCCTCGCCCGTATTAATTTGAACATAGAGTTTTGGTCGCCGATCGGTCTTTTTGAGTTCCTTCGAAATCGCTTCAGCAATCGACGGGCGATCGACCGTCTCAATCACATCAAAAAGAGCAAGAGCCTCTTTGGCTTTATTACTCTGCAGCGGGCCAATGAGATGCAATTCGACATCGGGAAAGCGCGCCTTCAACTCCGGCCATTTGCCTTGCGATTCTTGGACGCGATTTTCGCCAAAGATCCGGTGCCCTGACAAAAGAACGGGTTCAATGTCTACAGGTCCAAAGGTTTTTGACACAACAACAAGCGTGACATCCACCTCCGCTCTGTCTGCGTCACGAGCGGCTCGTTGAACCGCGTGGCGAACAGAGAGATAACGGCTCTTGACGTCGTTGGGAGTGGATTGTGTCATGATCAGCCCTTCCCGCTTCTGGGACATTGACCCCAAAGCCCAATCGTGTCCTAGTCCGCCCAACCCGCGCGAGGCAAGAGTCGGCGCGTTCTTTTTATATTTTTAAATGAGAACATCCGGATAGATCATGAGAACCGAGCGTTACAACGCCCGTGAAGTTGAGCGGAAATGGCAGGCCACCTGGGACGAGAAGGAACTTTTTCGGACCCGGAATGAAGATCCTAAACCCAAATATTATGTGCTCGAAATGTTCCCCTATCCGTCGGGACGCATCCATATGGGCCATGTCCGCAATTACACGATGGGCGATGTGGTCGCGCGTTATAAAAGAGCGCGCGGGTTCAATGTTCTTCATCCGATGGGATGGGATGCGTTCGGCATGCCGGCGGAAAATGCCGCAATGGCGAATAAGACTCACCCGGCAAAATGGACTTACGCCAATATCGCGACCATGCGCAACCAGCTTAAAAGCATGGGGCTCTCGCTCGATTGGCATCGCGAAGTCGCAACGTGCGATCCTTCTTACTACAAACATCAACAACGAATGTTTTTGGATTTTCTGGGCGCCGGTCTCATTGACCGTAAAACGGCGCGCGTGAATTGGGATCCTATTGATAAAACCGTTCTTGCCAATGAGCAAGTGATTGAGGGGCGCGGATGGCGTTCCGGTGCGCTTGTTGAACAGCGCAAGCTCACGCAATGGTTCTTTAAAATTTCCGATTACGCACAAGAGCTCAATGACGCGCTTGATGGGCTTGAACGTTGGCCTGAAAAAGTTCGATTGATGCAAAGAAATTGGATCGGAAGATCAGAAGGTCTTTCCGTCCGTTTTGCGCTTCAAACCAATCAAGCAGCAAAAAGCGAAATTGAAATTTATACGACGCGCCCTGATACGCTTTTCGGAGCAAGCTTTATTGCGTTGGCACCCGAACATCCGCTTTCAAAGAAAGTGGCTGAAAGCAATCCGGATCTTCTAGCCTTTATTGAAGAGTGCCGTAAAATGGGCACCGCACAAGAGTTGATCGATAAGGCAGAAAAGACGGGTTTTGATACAGGCCTTCGCGTGACCCATCCTTTTGATCCATCTTGGACGCTTCCGGTTTATGTCGCGAATTTCATTTTGATGGACTACGGAACAGGCGCCATTTTCGGCTGCCCCGCGCATGATCAGCGTGACTTTGATTTTGCTACTGCTTACAAACTCCCGATCAAAACTGTCGTCTGCCCGCCGGATCAAGATCCGAAGACGTACAGCGTTGGTGATGCGCCTTATGATGGTGAAGGCAAGCTTTGCAATTCCTCTTTCCTCGATGGTTTAACAATCGAGGCCGCCAAGGAAGAAGTTGTAAAACGACTTGAAAAAGAAAGCTTAAACAACAAACCCGTCGCGACGCGCAAGATCAATTTCCGTCTGCGGGATTGGGGTATTTCGCGGCAACGTTATTGGGGATGTCCCATCCCGGTTATTCATTGCGAAGTCTGCGGAACTATTCCCGTCCCGATCCAAGACTTGCCTGTGAAATTGCCAGACGATGTCACTTTTGATGTTCCCGGCAATCCGCTTGATCGCCATCCGACATGGAAACATACAAGCTGTCCACAATGCGGAAAAGCTGCGCGTCGTGAAACCGATACAATGGATACTTTCGTTGATTCGTCTTGGTATTTCGTACGTTTCACCAATCCGTGGTTAGAGGATCATCCGACAGAACGCTCTGTCGTTGATGGTTGGTTGCCCGTCAACCAATATATTGGCGGAATTGAACATGCGATTCTTCATCTTCTTTATTCGCGCTTTTTCACGCGTGCGATGAAGAAGGTTGGCCATGTGGGTATGGACGAGCCTTTCGATGGCTTATTCACGCAAGGCATGGTGGTTCATGAAACCTATCGTGACAAAGAGGGTCAGTGGGTAACACCCGCGGAGATCGAAATTTATACCAATGACGGCGAACGTCGAGCAAAATTGATTTCAAACGGAACCCCGGTCGAAATTGGTTCCATCGAGAAAATGTCAAAATCAAAACGGAACACGATTGATCCGGATGACATCATTGGCAGCTATGGCGCAGATACAGCGCGGTGGTTCATGTTGTCAGATTCTCCGCCCGAGCGCGATGTGATTTGGACTGAAGAAAGTATTCAAGGCGCTGCGCGATTCATTCAAAGACTCTGGCGTCTTGTTGGCGAAGTGGCTGATCTTCAGCCTTCGGAAAACGCACATGATGCTGCCGCTGAAGATGCGGTGATCACGATCAGAAAAGCCGCTCATCGGTCGATCATTCGTGTTGAAGAAGATCTCGAACGCTTGCGCTTTAATCGCTGTGTGGCTCACGCTTACGAATTAGCAAATGCCTTGCAAGCAGAACTTACGGTCAAGAAAGATAAGAAAGTCAGTCCGCAATGGATCGCTGCGATGCGGGAAGCGAGTGAGTTCCTGATCGCCATCATCGCGCCGATGATGCCTCATCTTGCCGAGGAATGCTGGGCGGAGCTGGGTCATCGCTCTATGATTGCCGAAGCTTCCTGGCCCAAAGCGGATCGCAGCCTGATTTTAGAAAATGATATTGTTTTGCCGATCCAGATTAATGGCAAAAAGCGCGCTGATATCACTGTTGCGCGACAAGCGGACAACGTGACGATTGAACAGGCTGTTCTGTCACTCGACTCCGTCAAGGCGGCACTTGATGGAAAAGCGCCGAAGAAGATTGTTATCGTGCCACAAAGGATCGTCAATGTGGTGGTCTGATTACACCTCGCGGCTCATTCGCAGTGGACTCGTCATCAGCCTCTCTTTGATCTTGGCTGGCTGTATGAGGCCACTTTACGGTTCAGTAAACGGAGAGACTGTTAAAGCAACTCTTTCGTCTATCGAAGTGAACCCGATCGCCGATGTTGCGGGTCATTATCTTCGTGAAGAATTATTGTTTAATTTGAACGATGATTCGGTTCCCGAAGAAAAGCCATCCAATTATAGCCTCTCCGTAACGCTTGCTGAATCAAACCAATCGGTTGCGATCGATTCGACGGGTAAAGGTGCCGACGCGGCCTTTGTCTCAATAAGAGCGCGGTATACACTCACAGATATGAGTGGCAAAACCCTTCACCAAGGAACTTCCGTCGCATCCGGCTCGGTTGATCGTCTTTCGCAACGTTTCGCTGCAGTGCGAGCGTTCCGAGAAGCAAAAATTCGAATTGTAAAATCACTTGCTGGTCAGATTGAGACGGATCTCGCGGCATATTTTGTTAGTCGCGCAAGTAGGAATTTAAGTCATGGCGGCTCTTAAGAGCGGTGACATAGAAGCGTTCTTACGCAAACCTGATCGCGCCTTTTCGATTTTTCTCCTCTATGGGCCAGATGCCGGCCTCGCCCATGAGCGCAGCCGCTTACTTATTGAAAAGCTGATTGATGACCCTTCTGATCCATTTCAACTCATTCGGATTGATGGCGACCAATTATCGACCGATCCGACAAGGTTGCAAGATGAAGCGAATACAGTCGGTCTCTTTGAATCAAAGCGCACGATTTGGCTGAGAGCCGGAACTAAGCCCAATCAATCAAGCTTCGATCTTCTTTTTAAAGCACCGCCCATTTGTCCTGTTGTCATTGAGGCAGGTGATTTGGCTCCGCGCCATGCGCTTCGCCAAGCGGTAGAGAGCTGTAAATTTGCCGTCGTGCTTCCCTGTTATGCCGATGAGGGGCGAGATCTTCCAAAGCTTATTGATGAAGTGCTTGGCCAGTTTAAGCTTCACGTCGATGATGATGCGCGGCAATCGCTGATCAGCTCTCTGGGTGCTGATCGACTTCTTTCGAGGCGCGAACTAGAAAAACTTGCTCTCTATGCCTATGGGCAAAGCATCGTTACAAGTGATGATGTTGACGCCATTCTTTCTAACGCAGCGCAAGTAACAATCGACATGTTGGTGGATTCTGTCTTCTCTGGTGAAGCTCAATCCATGGATTCTTTGCTCGAACGGGCCATCAAAGAAGGTTTTAATCCGCCCTTCATTATTGGCGCTCTTTTACGCCACGCCTTCTTGTTGCTGAACACGCAAAAAGAATTGGAGAGCGGTCGATCTCTTGGTACAATAGAAAAACAATCGCGAGTTTTTTATAAGCGTGTTTCAGCTTTTCGACGACAAGTAACCCTTTGGTCAACTGCGGCGTTGCAATCTGCCGTCACCTCACTCGGTGACGCTCAACTGGCAGCACGGCAAAATTCGACGCTATCGGATACATTGCTTTCACGCAGCTGCTTAAGCCTTGCTTTGGCAGCAAGACGCGTGGCTATGCAAGCTTGCTGATCAATCACGAAGTCTCTGACAGACATCATCAAGCTGTTCGAGTGTGCGGTATTTAATTCTTAATTCACCGCCGTTCGCGCTGTGATTAATTGAAACGGAGAGACCCAAAATGTCTTTTAGAGCTTTTTCAAGCATTCTTGTATCAGGGTCTTTTTCATTTCTCTTAGATGGTGATGAGTTTTTCTTAACGCCGACATCATCTTGCGCAATGCGCTCAACATCACGAACCGTGAGACCATGTTCAATAATGCGGATCGCAACTTGTTCGGGATCTTTGACAGCGAGCAAGGCGCGTGCGTGTCCGGCTGAAAGTGAACCCGCCGCCAAAAGTGATTTAACCTTTTGTGGCAATTTTGCGAGACGCATTGTGTTCGCGATGTGACTGCGGCTTTTGCCAATCACCCGCGCGAGATCGTTTTGCGAGTAACCATAATCGGCTGCGAGCTTCTCATATCCAAGCGCCTCTTCGAGCGGATTAAGATCGGCGCGTTGGACGTTCTCGATGATTGCTATTTCATAGGCTTCACGATCAGCCGCCTCAATCACAACAATTGGTACTTCATGAAGTGATGCGCGTTGTGCTGCACGCCAGCGGCGTTCACCCGCGATGATTTCAAATGTCCCTTCAACCCCAGTAATAGGACGCACCAAAATTGGTTGAATGATTCCTTTTTCACGAATCGAATTGGCAAGTTCTTCCAGTTCTTCTTCGGAAAAACTATGGCGGGGATTTCGGGGGTTGGGTCGCAAAAATTCCGTCGGGATTTTTCGGGTGCCGCGACCACGATCGGGAGCCGATGCGGCTGCCGTTTCATTCACTTCACCAATCAAGGCGGCAAGGCCTCGACCAAGACGCGACCGATTTTGTTCTTCGGCCATAGGGGTATTCCTTTTCTTAAAAATTCAGTCGCAGCCTCAGCGAATCAAGCGGCCAAAAGGGCGCGCTCACGCTGAATGACTTCGGAGGCCAATTTGAGATAGGCCTGAGCACCGGTCGATTTCAGATCATAGAGCAAGACCGGCTTGCCATAGGATGGCGCTTCCGAAACCCTAACATTTCTTGGAATGACGGTTTCGTAGACTTTCGTTCCCATGAAAGCCCGCACGTCATCGACCACCTGCGAGCAGAGATTATTTCGCGAATCGAACATAGTCAAAACGATGCCATGAATCGAGAGGCCGGGATTGAGCGACTGACGCACTTGCTCAACTGTTTTCAAAAGCTGAGACAAACCCTCAAGCGCGAAAAACTCACATTGTAGCGGAACAACAACCGCATCAGAGGCAGCCATCGCGTTGATCGTCAGGAGGTTCAGCGAGGGCGGGCAATCAACAAGAATATATGTGAAGGCCTCTTCGCCGGTCGCGGTCTGCGCAAGGCCGAGCATTGAGATGGCCTTCTTCAACCGATGCGCACGATCGCGATCATTGGCGATTTCAAGTTCAAGACCCAAAAGATCAAGCGTCGATGGGGCAACAAAAAGGCGGGGCACAGCGGTCGGACGGATTGCGCGATCAAGCGGCGCCTCTCCGGTCATAATGTCATAGGTTGAGATCGTACGGCTCTTCTGATCGATCCCCAAACCGGTCGAGGCATTGCCCTGAGGGTCAAGATCGACAATCAAAACCTTTTCGCCGATCGCCGCGAGAGCTGTTCCGAGATTGATGGCCGTTGTCGTTTTACCAACGCCACCCTTTTGATTGGCTAAAGCCAAAATCCGCGGCCGCGAGACAGCGCTCCCGAAGTGCTCAAAAGACCCCTCAACCATGATCGGCGCTCTCCGGAAATTAGGTTCAAGCCTTCAGCTTCACCGCATGAACAACCAGAATTCGTCCCTCTGAATTGGTCAGACTCGGATGAATTTCATAGTCGATACTCCAGTATTTAGCGGCTTCCGTCAACTCATTATCTATATCTTGTCCCTTTAAAAACAAAGCTTTACGCGGCTGTTGCGGCAAAGACCCATACATTTTGAAGAGCTCAGAGAGCGGCGACAGAGCGCGCGCGGTCAAAACATCGATTCGAAAAGGCAGTGCCTGAAGAGCGTCTTCGATGCGCTCGTCATGGACGTGAACTGGCAATTCAAGAGCCCGAGAAGCCTCGCGCAAAAAGGCTGCTTTTCGTCCATTGCTTTCAATGAGATGGGCCTCAAATCCTGACCGATCCGCGAAAAGACAAGCCAGAACCAAGCCGGGGAGACCAGCCCCCGAACCTAGATCAATAAGGTATTTTGTATCGAGATCGACAAATCGCGCCAATTGGGCGCTGTCAGCAATATGTCGCGTCCAAACTTCACTGAGTGTTTTCGGACCAACGAGATTTTTGATTTTCTGCCATCGAACCAAATGATCAATATAGGCCTCAAACCGAGCTTCTGTTTCACGTGAAACAGGTACAAGCTTCAAAGCGTTTAGCTGATCGGAACTTTTTACGGCTAATTCGTGAAGCTTCAAGCCCATATCTCACTCGTCGCCCTGATGAGGACGGTCTGAAGTCCGTTTGCGGGCGCGCGCTGCAAGAAGCGTTAGCGCTGCTGGGGTAATGCCTTCTATACGACCCGCCTGTCCAATGGTGCGCGGTCGAACGGCTTCAAGCTTCAGCCGCAACTCGGCTGAAAGGCCGGAAAGATGAGCATAATCCAAATCACTGGGAATAAAGAGCGATTCATCACGACGATAAACCGCGATATCCCGCTGCTGACGATCAAGATAAACGACGTAACGCGCATCATTTTCAAGCCGATCAACAAGATTGACCGGAATTTTTGCAAGCTCAGGCCAAATCCGCGCCAGATTTACAAGAGTCTGATCGGGATAAGAAAGAAGATCAAATGCCGACCGCCTGATACCGTCTTGGTTGACCCTCAATCCTTTTTGGACAGCCTCGCTTGGGCTTAGCTGGAGAGACTTCAAAAGTGCGCGAGCGCGCTCGAGATGATCATGACGTTCGGCGTATTTCTTCTGGCGAAGGCCTTTTACCAAACCAAAAGCAACAGCCTTATCAGTCAGGCGCTCGTCGGCATTATCCGAGCGAAGGGACAGACGATATTCCGAGCGCGAAGTAAACATCCTATAGGGTTCGGTGACACCCTTGGTCACAAGGTCATCAATCATGACACCAATATAGGCCTCAGTGCGATCGATCGTGATTAGATCTAGTCCGCTCGCCAATCTCGCCGCGTTCAACCCCGCAACCAAACCTTGCGCACCAGCCTCTTCATATCCCGTCGTGCCATTGATTTGCCCAGCGAAAAACAGGCCTCGAACCTTCTTTGTTTCCAAAGTCGGCTCTAATGATCTCGGATCGACATAATCATATTCAATCGCATAGCCCGGACGAATGATCCGCGCTTTTTCAAGGCCCGGGATTGTGGCAACGAATGCGCGCTGGACATCCTCCGGCATCGAGCTCGAAATCCCGTTCGGATAGACCGTGTGGTCATCGAGCCCTTCCGGCTCCAAAAAGATCTGATGCCGTGTGCGATCACCGAATCGAACAACTTTATCCTCGATCGAGGGGCAATAACGCGGCCCACGACCATCAATCTGGCCGGAATAGATTGGAGCGTCCCCTAACCGACTTCTAATCACCTCATGACCGGCATCGGTGGTCCATGTAATCCCGCAAGCGATTTGAGGGGTCTCGATCCGCTCCGTCAAAGCTGAAAAGGGCTCCGGCGGATCATCGCCCTGCTGTTGTTCGAGCGAGGCCCAATCGATAGTCCGGCCATCAAGGCGCGGCGGCGTTCCTGTTTTTAGACGCCCCAAAAGAAAGGACAGGGCGGAAAGCGTGTTTGAAAGACCTCTCGAAGGGGGCTCGCCCATCCGTCCGGCCGGAAACGTCACTGGTCCGATATGAACAAGACCGTTCAAGAAAGTGCCCGCCGTCAGAACAATCGCAGGTGCCAAAAGCTCCCACCCATCGACCAAACGAACGCCTTTTACCCGAGATTGGTCGGCCAACAAAATCAGATCATCGACAAGACCGTCGATAATCTGAAGATTAGACTCCTCTAACAAAAGCGTCTGGACCGCCTCGCGATACAGTTTTCGATCCGCCTGTGCTCTCGGACCTCGAACCGCAGGACCCTTACTGCGGTTCAAGACGCGAAATTGAATTCCGCCTTGGTCAGCGGCCAGAGCCATCACCCCACCGAGCGCATCGATCTCGCGAACAAGGTGACCCTTTCCCAATCCGCCAATCGCCGGATTACAGGACATCACGCCAATACTATCTCTCGAAATCGTCACCAACGCTGTGCGTGCGCCCGCGCGAGCGGCAGCCGAGGCCGCCTCCGTCCCCGCATGGCCACCGCCAACTATGATTACATCAAATTGGTTCAAGGGTGAACCCGCTCTTCCAAAATGTTTCACGTGAAACAGATTCGATTATTTACCGATGCAGAAACTTGAAAAGAGCCGATCAAGAACATCATCAACTGATACATTGCCGGTGATTTTCCCGATGGCTCGTGCCGCAAGCCTGATCTCTTCTGCGATCAGCTCGACACCTGTTCCGTGCCCTGAGTTCATGGCTCTGTCAATAAATTCCAACGCTTCTTCGACGGCGGCCCGATGTCTCTCTCTCGTCAAAAGCACTGACGCGCGTCCAAAATTACCCAATCGACCCAACTGATCAAATAAAGTCGAGACCAAGAGATCCATTCCCTGACCCGTCTTTGCGGAGATCGCGAGAGCTTTCTGATCGATGACACCGCCCTTATCGATCTGTGTGATGACTTCAATCACGGGAGATCCGGCCTCGAAAATGTCTCTCATAGGCGGTGCTCGATCGCCCAACCCCGGCTGAAGCCACAAAACAATGTCGGCGCGCTGAGCTTGGTCAATTGTGCGTCGAATTCCCTCATTCTCGATCTCATCGGCGGCATCACGAATACCGGCGCTATCGATCACCAGAACAGGCAAGCCTTTTAGATCAAGTTTCACCTCGATCAAATCGCGCGTCGTACCCGGTCGATCAGCAACAATAGCGACATCACGTTTTGCCAAAGCATTCAGGAGTGTCGATTTGCCTGAATTTGGCGGTCCCGACAAAAGCACAACAAATCCTTCGCGAACGCGCTCCCCCCATGATGCATGCGCCAGCGCGTCTCGCATTTCGCCCGAAAGTTTTGATAAAAGCTCCCGCGCTCGATTCAGGATGTGAGGTTCAACGTCCGCTTCGTCTGAGAAATCCAATTCCGCATCGAAAAGTGCAAGGACTTCAATCAAAGACGCGCGCCACCGATCAGACTCACGCGTTAACCCACCTTGGAGTTGTCTAAGCGCTTGTTTGCGCTGAATCTCCGTTTCAGCATCGATGAGATCGGCCAAACCTTCAACGGCGGATAGATCGAGCTTTCCATTTTCAAAGGCGCGTCGGATAAATTCACCGGGTTCAGCGATACGACAGGCATCAATTTTGGATAATCGAAGAAGACATGCACTCAAGACCGCCGGCGATCCATGAATATGAAATTCGGCGACATCTTCACCGGTAAAACTCATCGGTCCTTCAAAATAGAGACACAAAGCCTGATCGATCGGTGCGCCTACCTCATCTCGCAGTATTCGAAGCGTCGACTGCCGAAGCGGCGGCACTATTCCGGCTATTTCATGAAAGGCCTGGCGCGTTTTCGGTCCAGAAATACGAATGATCGCTACACCTGCTCGACCAGGAGCCGATGCTGGGGCGAAAATCGTATCCGAGATCGCGTGATCCTTGCGGGTCATATACCCGCCCCCTTCTCTTCGATCACGTATTCATTGAATCGAAGAAATCTGAATTGGTTTTTGTCTGCCGCAATTTATCCGCAAGGAACTCGATGGCATCAACCGTGCCCATCGGATTGAGAATTCGCCGCAGAACATACATTTTCTTGAGCACATCAGGCGCAACGAGCAATTCTTCTTTTCGTGTTCCTGACCGCGTGATGTCGAGCGCCGGGAAGACGCGCTTATCAGACACTTTCCGATCAAGAATGATTTCCGAATTACCGGTGCCTTTGAATTCTTCAAAGATCACTTCGTCCATACGGCTGCCGGTATCGATCAATGCTGTCGCGATAATGGTCAGTGATCCACCTTCTTCGATGTTACGCGCTGCACCGAAAAAACGCTTCGGCCGTTGAAGAGCGTTCGCATCGACACCGCCGGTCAAAACCTTACCCGATGACGGCACAACAGTATTATAAGCGCGGCCAAGACGTGTGATTGAATCAAGCAAAATCACCACATCACGACCATGCTCAACCAAGCGCTTCGCTTTTTCGATAACCATTTCGGCCACTTGGACATGCCGCTGTGCCGGCTCATCAAAGGTCGATGAAACAACCTCGCCCTTAACTGAGCGCTGCATATCGGTCACTTCTTCCGGGCGCTCATCGATCAAAAGCACGATCAAATAGCATTCCGGATGATTGGTCGTGATCGATTGCGCGATATTCTGCAAAAGCACCGTCTTACCGGTGCGTGGGGGCGCCACGATCAAGCCGCGCTGGCCCCTCCCAATCGGCGAAACAATATCAATGACACGGGATGAAAAATCCTTCCGCGTCAGATCTTCGATTTCAAGTTTCAGCCTTTTATTCGGATAAAGCGGCGTCAAATTATCGAAATTGACTTTGTGGCGGGCCTTTTCCGGATCTTCGAAATTGATCGTATTGACCTTCACAAGCGCGAAATAGCGCTCGCCATCCTTTGGACCTCTAATTTGGCCCTCGACCGTATCGCCGGTTCTCAAGCCAAAACGACGAATTTGAGCGGGCGAGACATAGATATCGTCAGGTCCGGCAAGATAATTCGAATCAGGTGAGCGCAAAAAGCCAAAGCCGTCAGGGAGGACCTCAACCACACCTTCACCGATAATTTCCGTCTCATTGGCGGCCAATTGCTTCAAAATGGCAAACATCAATTCCTGTTTGCGCATTGTGCCCGCATTTTCGACAGTCAGTTCTTCGGCAAAAGCGAGGAGATCCGTCGGCGATTTACGCTTCAGGTCCTGAAGTTTCATTTCACGCACGAAACACCTTGAATCCGGCACGCGAAATGATCGGGCGCCATAATTTATAGAATAAAACGGTTTCGACCCGCGAAGACTGAAATTCGGTAACTTACCGGTTAAAAAAGACGCGCACGTCTTTTAATCTTCGAGGGATCCCAGGACGGAATAAAATGTCATTATCCTGATTTTCCGATAAGAGCAAGTGCTGAACCATATTTGCTTAAGGTTTGAAGATCACAAGACCTACAGCAAAAATCATCAACACAGTCGGTATCTCATTGACAATACGGAAATAGCGATGACCGCGATTATTTTGATCTTCAGCAAATAGGCGAACATGGCGCGCGAGAAGTCCATGAACACCACTCATAATCAGAACGGCGACTATTTTTAGACTGAACCAAGTTTGACTGAACGCACTTTGATCATAAGCGAGCCAAAGACCACAAATCCATGCGACTATCATCGCCGGTGTCATGATTGCTTTAAGCAATCTACGTTCCATGACCTTGAAGAGCTCAGATGTTTCAGAGCCAATAGCTACACCGGCGTGATAAACAAAAAGGCGCGGCAAATAGAGTAAGCCCGCCATCCAGGAGATAATTGCTAAAATGTGAAGCATCTTGATCCAGAAATAGAGCATGGGCTCTAGCCTCTAATCCGTTTCAATAGGCGCTCAACATTTTCAATGGGTGTCTCGGGGACGATACCATGTCCAAAATTAAAAATATGTCCGCCACCAGAGAATGCTTCCAAAATCGCATCAGTATGACGATCTAGCGACTCCCCTCCCGCAACAACGGCGAGCGGATCAAGATTTCCTTGCACCGGAAGCAAGGGCTGAACGGCTTTTGCGGCCCATTTCGGATCAACCGCCCAATCAAGACCTACCGCATTAGCGCCTGTTTCTTGAGCGTAACGGATATGGTTTCCACCAGATCCACGACCAAAAACAATAAATTTCATATCAGGATATTTTTTTCGTATACCTTTAATGATACGCGCTATTGGATCGATTGAAAATTTTCCAATATCTAAACCTGTTAAAGCACCAGCAAAACTCTCAAAAATCTGAATCGCATCAACGCCCGCTTCCGCCTGCTTCATGAGATACGCAATCGAAGCATCAACCAAACGGTCAATCAATTGCTGAACATAAAGAGGATTTTGATAAGCAAGCACACGGCTTGGCGCGAGTTCAGGTGTTCCTTTTCCCGCAATCATATAGCTCGCAACAGTCCAAGGCGCGCCACAAAAACCCAAAAATGTTGTTCCTTTCGGAAGAGCTGATTTAATTCTTCGGATCGCTTCGAAGACAGGGCTTAACCGATCCAAATCAACTTCACCATGCAGCTCACCAAAATTTCGAACCGGATCTAAAGGTTGCAGTTTAGGTCCTTCATTTTCGATAAACTGAACCGGTAAGCCCAAAGCATCTGGAACAACCAAAATATCAGAAAACAAAATTGCTGCATCAAACCCAAAGCGTCGAATGGGTTGAAGTGTGACTTCGGTAGCTAAGTCTGGTGAATAACAAAACTCGATAAAGTTTTTCGTTTTTGTGCGGACTTCTCGATATTCAGGAAGATAGCGACCCGCTTGCCTCATGATCCAAATAGGAGGGCGATCAAACCGTTTCCCATCTAAAACGGCGAGTAATTTTTTATCCGGTGCGGGATTTGGAGTGTTCAAAGTTTATCCTTTAAAGATCTTTGTTTTTGCTTCTGTTTGACAGGGTTTTTCGAGAATAAGGATTTATCCGCAGCTTATCCAATAGTTTTTCATCGAAAAATTATGGTTTCTGGCAAAGACACACTGCTGTAAAAATCAAAAATAACATATATTTATCAGATAGTAAGAATAAAATTCTGAATGATAATATTGATTTATCCCCATAATCACCCTTGTCAAAATAAGTGCATCAGAATCTATCCAGAGGGATCTCTTTGGGGGTCAAAAACAGCTTAGGGCCTTAAAGGGTACCCCCATCGGTCTTTTTAACCCTCGGGTTTTCCCCATTAGGACAAATACGATACACAGTTTTACCACTTGTTAACCAAGGTCATTGCCGTGGACCGTAGTTACTTCCACCTCCATCTCGTATCCGATTCAACGGGTGAAACATTGCTCGCGGTCAGTCGCGCGGTGACCGCCCAATATGAGGGCGTCTCGGCGATCGAACATATCTACCCCCTCATCCGTAATAAATCCCAATTGGATCGGGTCATCGTCGCGCTTGAAAATGCACCCGGCATGGTTCTTTACACCATGGTCGATAAGGTTTTGGGATCACGATTAGAGGCGACCTGCCAAGAGTTTGGTTGTCCTTGCCTATCTATCCTCGATCCCGTGCTAACAATGTTTCAGTCCTATCTCGGGCAATCCTATACGCATCGTCCTGGCGCGCAGCATGTGTTGAATGCGGACTACTTCAAGCGCATCGATGCGCTAAATTATACGATGATGCATGATGATGGTCAGCAAGGCCAAGATCTCGATGCTGCCGATATTATTCTTGTTGGAATTAGTCGCACATCAAAAACACCAACGAGTATTTATCTCGCCAATCGCGGCTATAAAACGGCGAATGTTCCACTCGTTCCAAACATAACTCCACCCGAACAACTACAACATGTAAAAAAGCCACTCGTCGTTGGCTTGGTAGCAAGCGCTGAGCGGATCGCTCAAATTCGGCAAAATCGATTGCTCGCTTTGAATGCGTCAGATGACTTCGCCTATATCGACAAAGCCTTGATCACTGAGGAAATCATTTATTCGAGACGTCTTTGCGCTCGCAATAATTGGCCAATCATTGATGTGACGAGACGATCCATCGAAGAGACAGCGGCAGCGATCATTGATCTTTACCGCAATCATGTCAGCACTGGCGAAGACGCATAATGAATCGTCCAATAATATGGTCGTCGAAGACAACCCTCATTTTGGCTTCGAATAGCACCATTCGAGCGGAACTTTTGCGAAAGGCAGGATTTGAATTTTCAGTTCAAACCTCAAAGATTGACGAACGCAAAATTGAAGCGGATTTCATAGTCAAATCACATGATCGACGCGATCTTTCCAAAACCCTTGCTCATGAGAAAGCAGCAGCCCTAACCGATAAAGCACCGGATATTTGGGTTATTGGTGCGGATCAAATTCTCGAGTTCAACGACCGGATTTTTCACAAAGCCGAGACTAGTGAAGAGGTCGAAAAAAATCTTGATTATCTTTCTGGTCAAACCCACCATCTCCATTCAGCTGTGGCAATTTTTAAAGGCCAAACCGAAAAACATATCTTCATTGAAACGGCATCGCTCCGTATGCGCGCATTGACGAAAGACGATATCAAAAACTATTGCGATCTCGCCGGTGAGGCCATTTTCGACTCTGTGGGATCTTATCATTCCGAAGGACTCGGGAGGCATCTTTTTGAAAACGTTGAAGGTCGAGAGGATGTAATCTATGGATTGCCTCTCGATTTAATAATCAAATTTTTCCGGAGCGCAGGATGTCTGAAATTTTGACCGAGGGACCGCGCGCTTGTATCACCGGGCATCCCGTCGCTTATTCCCGATCACCTTTGATTCATAATTACTGGCTCAAACTGATGGGATTAAAAGGTCATTATGGCCGGGTGGATACGTCACCCGAAATCTTTCCTGATTTTGTTCGCTCTTTGGCCAAGAATAATTATGTTGGGTGCAATGTTACCCTGCCCAATAAAGAGCTTGCCTATCAACTCGCAGATGTAAAAACCGAACGCGCGGATCGCTTGCAGGCGGCGAATACGCTCTGGCTCGAGAATGGAAAACTTCATGCCGATAACACGGATATTGAAGGATTTGTTTCTAATCTCGACGAAAGAGCGCCAGGATGGCATGCTCATCTTGATAAAGCCGTAATTCTTGGCGCAGGAGGTGCGGCAGCCGCGATCATTCAAGGACTTCTTGAACGCCGCGCGACAAAAATCGTGATCGTTAATCGCACCGTTGAAAAAGCCGAACAGTTGGCGCGTCGCTTTTCGACATTGATCGAAGTTCAATCATTCGATAATGTGAGCGCCGCGCTTGATCATGCCTCTTTTATTGTCAACACAACGTCGCTTGGAATGAAGGGACAACCGCCTTTAGCGCTTAATCTGTCGCATTTCCATCATAGCGCTCTTGTCACTGATATTGTCTATGTACCCCTGATCACCGATTTTTTGAAATCGGCTCAAGAACAGGGTCTAAAAATTGTCGATGGTTTGGGCATGTTGCTTCATCAAGCGGTTCCCGGCTTTGAACATTGGTTTGGTCAAAGACCACGCGTGACGGCTGAATTAAGGGCCTTGATTGAAGCTGATCTCTTTCAGGTCAAATCATGACTTTTATTCTTGGACTGACCGGTTCGATTGGGATGGGCAAATCAACAATTACGAACTTGTTCAGAAAACATGGCGTTCCTGTTTATGATGCCGATCAGACGGTGCATAATCTTTACCGTGGCCGTCTTGCCCCTTTAATTGAAGTCGCCTTTCCGGGATCAACACAAGACGGTGTTGTTGATCGCGCGAAATTGTCAGCTCATGTCGTGGGACACCCAGAAAAATTAAAAGTGCTCGAGGCCATTGTTCATCCCGCAGTTCAGGAGGAACAAGATCTATTCATTCAAAAACATCGTCACACTCCCCTTATTGTCCTCGACATCCCGTTGCTATTTGAGAATGGCAAAGATCAGCACTGTAAAGCTGTTGCCGTTGTTACAACCGACGCCGCTACGCAAAAAAAGCGCGTGATGATGCGTGAGGGAATGACAGAAGAAAAAATGGAAAGCTTCTTAAGCCGACAAATGCCCGATTTAGAGAAACGAAAAAGAGCACAGTTTATTATCGACACCAGCCTTGATATTCCTGATGTGGAGCGGCAAGTTCTTTCCATTCTCGACGAATTGTCTGCCCGCTAATTTTCTAGAGGGATTTTCAAATCGATGTTGCGCGAGATCGTGTTTGATACGGAAACGACCGGGTTTAATCCCTTGGGCGGAGATCGTGTTGTTGAAATAGGCTGTGTAGAGCTTATCGATTGCGTGCCTACGGGTGAGAATTTTCATGTCTATCTGAATCCGGAACGTGACATGCCGGATGCGGCTTTTCGCGTTCATGGGCTGTCTAATGAATTTCTTCGCGATAAGCCGCGCTTTGTTGATATTGCTGATTCATTTGAAGCCTTTATCGGTGACGCAAAACTTATCGCCCATAATGCGTCTTTTGATCTTGGCTTTTTGAATGCCGAATTGTCACGTGTCGGACGCGCTGAAATTGTAGCCGAGCGAATCATCGACACGTTGGTGATTGCGCGCCGAAAATTTCCTTTCGGACCAAATAGTCTTGATGCGCTTTGTCAGCGTTTGCAAATTGATAATTCACGTCGAACAAAACACGGTGCGTTGCTCGACGCTGAAATATTGGCTGAAGTCTATATTGAGCTTCTAGGCGGCCGACAAAAAGATCTTGGACTTTCTGTTAAAACACAGGTGATCACAAGCGCGACCACAAGCACCCGCGCGCGTGTTGAAGGACGTTCGCGTTCTTTGCCGCAGAGATTGTCTCCAGAGGATCTCGATCGCCACATCCAATTCATTTCTGGATTCGGCTCAGCAATTCTTTGGAACGATTACATTCGGCAAAAGGCAGACTCGTAGCCAATCAGGCATTTCCCGCGGGCTCCATTTCAGCAAGCCGTTGGCGATAGAGCGCCGAAAAATCGATTGGATCGATAAGAAGTGGTGGGAAGCCTCCGCTACGTACGGCGTCGGCAACAATTTGTCGCGCAAAAGGAAAAAGAAGGCGCGGACATTCGATCATAATCACAGCTTGAACATTTTCTGCCGGGATATTTTGCAAACGGAAAACGCCGGCAAATACCAATTCAAATTGAAACAAGGTCTGACTGCCATCCAAAGCCTTTCCTTCGAGTGTGAGTTCCACTTCGAAGTCAGACTCAGCCGCTTGCTTGGCATTCACATTGATAGAGATCGAGATATTTGGACCATTTTCCCGCGGCCCAAGCGACGCCGGAGCATTTGGATTCTCAAAAGAGAGATCCTTTATGTATTGTCCGAGTGTGGTGAGGCTCGGCAAAGGGGCTTGGGTAGCGTCCGTCATTTTCAAAGTTTCCAATCGGAAAGAGCGATCGCTGGTTCCAGATTTTTTGCGTTTTGGGATCTAAATTTGACCAAGATGCGATTTTAGGTCGCGGGTCAACTTCAGATTTTTTGCATTTTTATGATCACTACCCATATAGAAGGCTTGGTTAAAGGCTTTCTAAACGAGCTTGGAGAAAAAACATGCAGGACGGCTTTGACCTGTCGGTCATTGTGTTTTTGGTTCTCGCAGCCTTTGTGGGCTGGCGGCTTTATAGCGTTCTGGGAACTCGCACTGAGCGCGATGGCGAACCCTCTCCTTCTCGATTCCGCCCTGTCGCCCCCGCAAAGCCTGCCGAAATTCCCCCTGCCAATGACACGATTATCGAAGGCGAGGCCAAACCCGTTCATGATCCTGCGCGCTGGCGTGGCATTGCTGAGGCAGACTCGCCCCTAGCACAATCGCTTGATCGTATCGTTGAGGCCGAGCCTGGTTTCGATGCCCGGCATTTTCTCTCGGGCGGTCGCGCCGCTTATGAAGCCATTGTATTGGCTTTTGCTGCTGGCGATCGTTCAACACTGAAAGACTTACTATCACGCGATGTTTTTGAAAGTTTCACCGGTGCCATCGCCGAGCGTGAAAGTAAGGGCGAAACGGTTGAAACCACTTTCGTTGGTCTCGACAAAGTTGAAATCAAAGATGCACAGATCAAAGGAAAAGCAGTTCAAATCACCGTGAAAATTCTCTCGAAGCTGATCACCGCCACGCGCAATGCCAATGGTGATGTTATCGAGGGGGCGACCGATAAGGTGATTGATGTTACCGATGTCTGGACATTTGCGCGTGAAGTGGGAAACCTTGATCCGGCGTGGAAATTGATTGCAACCGAAGCGGCCCAGTGAGTGATCCAGGTTTTTTGAGTGATCCAAGTCTTTATTCAGCGCTCATCGACGCTGAATTGGAACCAACCGATTTTCATCATTTGTCCGGTTGGGCTAAAGACGATCATCGCCAAGCCTTCGCGGTTTTTCTGAAATCGGCAGCAGCACTCATCGAGAGACGGTCGGAATTGCGTCCGGCACGTGATGTGCCAGAAAAATTTCGGAAATTTGCTGCGGAGGTTTTGAAGGCGAAAATCGCCGATCCGCGCCAATATTTCGAGATGCGTTTTACTCCTTATAAAATTACCTCCAAGCAGAGTTCGGGTTTTCTAACCGGATATTACGAACCGGAAATTCCCGGATCTTTAACGCAAAATGCTGATTTTCCTGTTCCGGTTTTGGGTCGTCCCGACGATCTCGTCAGTTTTGGATCAGATGGCCTACTGCCTCATATTGCGGCTCTCGGATTCTCTGCGGCTCGAAAAAAGGGTGATGAATTCGAGCCCTATTTTGACCGCGCGGCTATTGAGGAGGGCGTGCTCTCAGATCGGGGGCTTGATCTCCTTTATCTACCGGATCAGGTCGAACTCTTTTTTGTACAAGTCCAAGGCTCAGCGCGCATAAGACTTCCAGATGGTCGGTTAAAGAGGCTGACTTACGCAGGACGTAACGGTCATCCCTATACGACCATCGCGCGTGTTATTCGCGATGAAGGGCATATGGCTCTTGAAGACATCAATCTTGGATCTGTGAAATCCTGGTTGCGAGCGCATCCTGAGGACGCTAGGCGGATCATGCTTCTCAATCGCTCTTATATCTTCTTCTCGCTTTCAGAGGACTTGGCCGAAAATGAAGGACCGATTGGCGCGGCGTCAATTCCGTTGACTGCTGCGCGATCGATAGCGATTGATCGACTCCAATGGTGCTACGGGCTCCCCTTTTATATCAGGGCTCACTTGCCTGATCGGAGCGGCAACTTGACCGAATTTTCTCGAATTATGGTTGCGCAGGATACAGGTTCGGCCATTCTTGGCGCCGCTCGCGCCGATTTGTTTATGGGGTCAGGTGATCAGGCCGGACATCTTGCAGGACTTATTCGGCATCCGGGTGATTTTTTTGTTTTGATACCGAAGGCCTGAACGATGGCGGGTGGCGATCGAAAAAAGCGAATGTTGACCGCGGATGAGACCGCTTTGTGGGCGCATGTAACCAATCACATCCAGCCGCTGGTCAAACGCGTTTTATTAAAATCCTCCGAGATTGAAGCTGATTCACCGGCATCGGTTAAGCCAAAAGAGGCGACTGCCGCAAAAATTGCTGCACCTTATGTTGCGCAAAAAAATGAAATTGTGCAGCGTAGCAAAAACGAATTGCCGCCGTTAGCTCCGCTTGAACGGCGTCTGAAACAGAGATTGTCGCGCGGATCTCATCCCCTTGACGCGGTGATTGATCTCCATGGGATGAGACAAACCGAAGCGCATGAAGCGTTACGTCGTTTCATCTATGCGGCTCAACGTCAGGGCGCTTCCGTTGTGCTTGTCGTTACCGGCAAAGGCGCTTCAGGTGTTCAGGATATTGGATCGGGCGAAGAACGGGGAGTTTTGCGGCGAACTGTACCGTATTGGCTGCGGATGCCCGATTTGAGGCCTTGTGTGATCGGTTTTGAGCCTGCAGCCCAACATCATGGCGGCACGGGAGCGCTTTATGTGCGTATCCGTCGTGCGACAAGGAGCGAAGCGCCATGACCCCGTTTGGCGAAAGATTGAGGGCTTTGCGGGAAGAGCGCGGCCTTACGTTAAAAGATATGGCGGTTGCCTTGGGTGTTTCGAGTACCTATCTTTCAGCGCTGGAGCATGGCCGCCGCTCGCGACCGAATTGGAGTTTTGTTCAGCGCGTCATTCATTATTTCAATATTATTTGGGACGAAGCAGATGAGTTGCAAAGGCTTGCTGAATTGTCGGATCCTCGGATCAGTTTGAAGACCTCTGGCCTTTCCCCAAAGGCGACAGAGTTTGCTAATCGTCTAGCGCGCAATATCGGTGAGCTTTCGGACGAGGACCTTTCTCGACTTCTTGATGTGTTGAACGAGGCACGGGATCGGAATCGCCCTTGACGGCGATGACGCCCCTCTTCACACCTCCCCCATTCAAAAGATTCGGGTGATTGGTGATGGCGTCCTCAAAATATGATGTTCTGGGTATTGGAAATGCGATCGTTGATGTGCTGGCTCGCACGGAAGATGATTTTTTGATTGCAAACCAACTTGCCAAAGGCTCGATGCGTTTAATCGATGAGGTCGAAGCCGAGCGGCTTTATCAGACTATGGGTCCGGCAAAGGTGATCTCAGGCGGTTCGGCAGCAAACACCACCGTCGGTGTCGCCTCGCTCGGTGGCAAAGCGTCTTTCATTGGCAAAGTGCGCCATGATTCGCTCGGCAAAGCATTCACTCATGATATCTGGGCAATTGGGGTTAGCTTCGATACCACCCATGCTGAGCAAGGCCCTGCAACGGCACGCAGTTTCATTCTCGTCACGCCCGATGGTGAGCGTACAATGAATACATTTCTTGGCGCGTGTCGTGACTTGGGGCCGGATGATATTGATCCTAAGACTGTTGAAGCCGCGGAAGTCACCTATCTTGAGGGTTATCTTTGGGATCCCGAAGGCGCAAAAGTAGCCTTTCGTAAAGCGGTTTCCATTGCTCATGATGCGGGTCGCAAAGTGGCTCTGACACTCTCCGATAGTTTTTGTGTTGATCGCTATCGTGATGAATTCCGTGCTCTCATCACGGACGGAGCGATTGATATTTTGCTCGCCAATGAGCATGAATTGAAAAGTCTTTATACGACATCCGATTTTGATAGTGCGGTGAAAGCGCTTCGAGATGAAGCCCCCCTTGCTGTTGTTACACGTTCGGCCGAGGGGTCAATCGTGATTGATAAAGAGGGCGTCGTTGCAGTTTCCGCTCAGTCAATTGATAAACTTGTCGATACGACTGGTGCCGGCGATCTTTTTGCTGCAGGATTTTTGCTCGGCCATGTTCGTGGTTTCTCACACGGAGAAGCGGCACGACTGGGAGCAATAGCCGCTGCAGAAATCATTCAACATATTGGCGCGCGCCCAGAAACACGCTTGAAAGATCTTGCTCAAGAAAACGGAATTACAATTTCCTAAGTGAAACCGTTTCAATGCGGTGCTGAGATCCTTTTGTGAGAACGAGATCTGCGCGCGGTCGCGTCGGGAGAATGTTTTCACGAAGATTGGGAAGATTGATCCGGTTCCAAATGCTACGCGCGGTCTTTTCGGCCTCGGCGTCACTGAGCTCCGCATATTTTTTGAAAAAGCTTCGAGGATCACGGAAGGCGGTGTCCCGTAAACGCATAAAGCGATTAACATACCAACGCTCGAGATCGTCTTCATGCGCATCTAGATAGATTGAAAAATCAAAAAAGTCAGAAACGAAAGGAATCGGTTTACCTAATTTCTGCAAACGATTTGGCAAAAGAACATTAAGTCCTTCGACGATCAAAATATCAGGACGATCTACCGAAACTGATTCTCCAGGAACCACATCATAAACAAGATGCGAATAAACCGGCGCTTCGACATGACTCTTACCAGCTTTTACATCTATTAGAAATTTAATAAGTGCAGTGCCATCATAGCTTTCGGGGAAGCCTTTGCGATCCATGATGCCTTCGGCATCAAGCACCGCATTGGGTAAAAGAAAGCCGTCTGTGGTGACGAGTTCAACTTTGGGAGTGTTTGGCCAACGCGATAACAGCGCTTTCAAAACACGTGCAGTTGTTGATTTGCCAGCACTTACCGATCCAGCAATGCCAATCACATAAGGTACCTTACCGTCTTCGGCGAGAAGAAAGCGCTGTGTGGCTTTAAAGAGACCTTGTGTTGCTGCAACATAGAGCGACAACAAGCGCGAAAGGGGAAGATAAATTGCGATAACATCTTCAAGCGAAATCGGATCATTAAGCGATTGCAGCTTCTGCAGATCTTCGGCTGTAAGCGTCATGGGCGTATCGGCTCTTAACGTCGCCCATTCATCAAGGCTAAAAATCCGATAGGGCGAAATATCTTCGCCATCTAGCATCAAATCGGAATTTTGAAGAGACGTATTCATGACAAAGCGATCACTTCTTATCCGAGCGAGAGGCTTTTTCAGCCAAACCCGATTGCTGCATCCGTGTCTCCAACTCTTTCATCAATTCGATCACGGAAATATGGCTTGCGCGAAGAACAACCAAAAGATGATAAAGAAGATCAGCGCTTTCCTTGATGATCTCTGTCTTGTCGCCGCGATTGGCGGCGATAATTGTTTCAACCGCTTCCTCACCTAATTTTTTCGAAGAAACCGCAATACCCTTTTCAATCAGTTTTGCGGTGTAGGATTCCTCGCTTGATGCCGCTGCGCGCTGCTGAATGATTTTCTCAAGATCGGAAAGAGTAAATTTTGTCATTTAATCCATCCTCACAGCGACACCAGCGGCCGAAAGTGCTTCTTTTGCCTGTCGAATTGAATACTCACCGAAGTGGAAAATCGATGCGGCAAGAACGGCGCTCGCATGCCCGTCGCGAATGCCTTCAACGAGATGCTGCAAAGTGCCCACGCCCCCCGACGCCACAACCGGAACAGAAACGGAGTCTGATATCGCGCGCGTGAGTTCGATATCATAACCAGATTTTGTGCCATCACGATCCATGGATGTGAGGAGCAGTTCACCAGCTCCAAGAGCCGCAACTTCCTGAGCATAGTGAATGGCATCAATGCCGGTTGCCCGCCGACCACCATGTGTAAAAATTTCCCAGCATGGCGGCTCGCTCTCCGATGAAATACGCTTGGCATCAATCGCAACGACGATACATTGGCTGCCAAATTTTTCTGCCGCTTGCTTGACAAAAGAACGATCATTCACGGCGGCAGTCATAATCGAAACTTTGTCAGCTCCGGCGAGAAGAAGATTGCGAATCTCTTCAACCGATCTTACGCCACCACCAACAGTCAGCGGCATGAAACAGGCTTCAGCCGTTCGTCGCACAACGTCCATCAAGATTCCACGATCTTCATGACTTGCGGTGATATCAAGAAAACATAATTCATCCGCACCAGCAGCATCATAAGCCAATGCGGCTTCGACGGGATCACCAGCATCGATGAGATCAACAAATTGAACGCCTTTGACAACGCGTCCATCTTTGACGTCAAGACAGGGAATAACACGGTTTTTAAGCATGAGCGGAAGCCCTTGCTTTTGCTTGGATCAATGCCAGTGCGGTTTCCGCATCAAGTCGGCCATCATAAAGAGCGCGACCCGTAATTGCGCCTTTAAGAATGCTGCAATCAGGTTGTGTCAAACGCTCGATATCGTCCAGAGAGGCTAATCCTCCTGAAGCGATCACCGGAATCGACAAAGCTTTGGCGAGTGCCAATGTCGAGTCAATGTTTAACCCTTTAAGCAAACCATCTCTTGAAATATCCGTGTAGATGATGGCTGAAACACCTGCGTCTTGAAATCGTTGACCGAGTTCGATTGATGACATTTCTGAAAGCTGCGCCCAGCCATCGACAGCTACACGACCATCGCGCGCATCAATTCCCACTGCAATATGACCAGAAAATTGTCGCGCAGCCTCACGCACAAAGGCAGGATCTTTGACAGCCGCAGTACCAATGATCACGCGTGTGATTCCGTGTTCAAGCCAATTCTCAACCGTTTTCATCGTGCGGATGCCGCCGCCGAGTTGGATGGGAATTTTGATCTCTTTCTTAATGGAACGGATCGCTTCGGCATTTACAGGTTTGCCTGCGAAGGCACCATCAAGATCGACAACATGAAGCCATTCGAAACCTTGCGCTTCAAATTGCTTGGCTTGATCAGCAGGGTCGTCATTAAACACGGTTGCTCGATCCATATCGCCCTGGATCAAACGGACACAACGCCCTTCTTTCAAATCGATCGCCGGAAACAAAATCACGGGGCCCACCTTAAAAAATTAGCGATCAAAGCAAGACCTAATTTCTGGCTCTTCTCCGGATGGAATTGCGTTCCCGCAATCGTATCTCGTACGACGAGCGCGGTAAGCTCGCCACCATAATCTGTGGTCGCAACGATGTCTGAAGCGTTTTTCGCTTTCAGATGATAAGAATGCACGAAATAGGCGTGGAGTGCTTCGGGAATATTTTCGAGCAATGGATGCGCGCGTTTGCACATCAAATTGTTCCACCCCATATGTGGGATCTTAAGCGCCGGATCTTTTGGCTCGATACGTACCGTGTCACCAGCGATCCACCCCAAGCCTTGGCTTGTTTCATATTCAAGACCGCGTTCGGCTAAAAGCTGCATACCAACACAAATGCCGAGGAAAGGCCGCGAGGACTGAAATACGGATTCTTTCATCACATCAATCATGCCGGGAACCGCATCAAGTCCGCGCCGACAATCGGCAAAAGCACCAACGCCGGGAAGCACAACCCGATCGGCTTTCCGCACCTGATCAGGATCAGATGTCACGAGAATTTTAGTCGCCAGTCCTTCAGCGCGCGCGGCTTGTTCAAAAGCTTTTTGCGCGGAGTGAAGATTGCCCGAACCATAATCGATGATAATGGTCGTCATGGTCGCTCATCCGGACCGGGAAACAGGCCGATCACGCCCCGACTCTGTGGGGTCCGCGTGTTCGGATTATTGTAGGTTAGGGTCTCGTTTTCGTGACAGGCGTCAAGGCTCTGATGCAGCGCCTCATCGTCTGTTTCGGCTTGAACAATTGTGACGAGCCGATAGCCGCGCCGCTCAAGTGCCGCGCATAGCCAGCGCCGACCTTCAAGCCCAACCATTAACATGAGAATCAGTCCGATACCGAAAGAGACACCGGGCGGCACGCCAAGCCGTGACGCTCCGAATGTCAGACCCATCTCAACCGCAAAAAGAACGAGGGCATTCAGCCATAGCCGATTGAGGAGCAGCCACAGAAGCGGCACGAAAAAGCCACCCCAACTGAATCGGTCCGATATGACCCGGCTCTTTTCTGCAAGATTGGCGCGCGTATAGGCGAGCGAAGAGGGCAAATAGACCGAATAAGTCGTCATGTCTCTCTATCCCGGAGGATCTGGCCTCAAAGAACGCCCTTGGTTGAAGGGATCCGGTCCTTCTCCCGCGCATCGATCGCAACCGCCGCCCGAAGTGCGCGCGCCAGTCCTTTATAGCAGCTTTCGGCAATATGATGCGCGTTTAAGCCGTAAAGGGTTTCAACATGGAGCGTGATGCCTGCATTGATGGCAAAGGCTTGAAACCATTCTCGCACCAATTCGGTATCGAAATCGCCGATTTTCTCGCGTTCGAATTCTGTCCGGAACACCAAAAACGGGCGTCCAGACACGTCAACCGCGACGCGCGAGAGCGCTTCATCCATCGGAAGATAAGAGTGGGCGTAACGGGTAATGCCCTTTTTGTCGCCCAGCGCTTCCCGAAAGGCCTGGCCGAGCGCAATACCGATATCTTCGACGGAGTGATGTTGATCGACTTCGAGATCGCCTTTGCAAGCAACCGTCACATTAAAAAGGCTATGGCGGGCAAAAAGCGTGAGCATATGGTCAAGAAATCCGACACCGGTCGAAATTTCGGCTTCGCCGCTGCCGTCCAGCGCGATGGATACGGAAATATCCGTTTCGCCGGTCTTACGCTTGATGCTGGCCATTCTCATTGCTTTTGTCCCGTAAATGACTCCCTGATCTGCTGAGAAAGCCTCTACCCCTCAAACCCCCGCCTGTCACGCCACTTGTGGTCCGGCGGATTGGCTTTTTTTTTAAGAAGCCTGGTCCGGCAGCACGAGACTTGGCGACCTATATAAAGAAGGCTAGAGCCAAGATCTAAGCAAAGGACGAGGCGATAATGAAGGACGAAGATCGGCGGTGGCGAGCGACCACCATCCTTATGGTGCGCAAAGGCGAAGAGGTTGTCATTGGCGGTGATGGCCAAGTGAGCCTCGGACCCACCGTGATCAAGGGCAATGCTAAAAAAGTCCGCCGTCTGGGCAAAGGCGAGGTGATCGCCGGATTTGCTGGCGCGACCGCTGATGCCTTCACGCTCTTTGAGCGGCTAGAAGCCAAGCTCGAACAATATCCGGGGCAGTTGATGCGGGCCTCCGTTGAACTCGCGAAGGATTGGCGCACTGATCGTTATCTGCGACGTCTTGAAGCGATGATGCTGGTTGCTGATCAAAAAGTCGGCCTCATTCTTTCCGGTAATGGTGATGTGCTCGAACCTGAAAATGGTGTCATGGGGATTGGTTCAGGCGGTAATTATGCTCTCGCCGCTGCCCGCGCCCTAATCGATACCGATCTTGATGCGGAAGCCATTGTCAGAAAAAGCCTCGCGATTGCAGGTGAAATTTGTGTTTATACAAATGGCACTTTGACGATTGAGCGCCTCTCAGCAGGAGGGCGTTCATGACGGATTTATCACCGCGCGAAATCGTCTCCGAATTGGATCGCTATATTGTTGGTCAATCAGATGCCAAACGTGCTGTCGCGATTGCGTTGCGCAATCGCTGGCGTCGGTTGAAACTTCAGGGCCCGATGCGTGAAGAGGTGTTGCCAAAAAATATTTTGATGATTGGTCCCACCGGTTGCGGCAAAACCGAAATCGCACGGCGTCTTTCGAAACTTGCCGCTGCGCCCTTTTTGAAAGTTGAAGCAACAAAATTCACCGAGGTCGGTTATGTCGGGCGCGATGTCGAACAGATTATCCGCGATCTTCTTGAGGTCGGTATAGCACTTGTCAAAGAAGCCAAACGAAACAATGTCCGTGCCCGTGCCGAGCTTGCCGCTGAGGACCGTGTACTCGACGCGCTTGTTGGTCAAACCGCGAGCGCCACAACACGTGAATCATTTCGAAAAAAATTACGTGACGGTGAACTAGCAAAAAAAGAAATCGATATTGAATTGCAAAGTGCGCCTGCGGGAATGCCGATGTTCGAAATCCCAGGTGTGCCCGGTGCGCAAATGGGTGCGTTCAATATCAGTGATATTTTTGGCAAAATGGGTCGCGCACCCAAGTCTCGTCGAATGACGGTTGAAGACGCGTATCTACCGCTTGTCAATGAAGAGAGCGACAAACTTTTCGATCAAGACTCGATCATCGCAGAAGCAATCAAAGACGTCGAGAATCATGGAATTGTTTTTCTGGACGAGATCGATAAAATTTGTGGTCGTGAATCGCGCGGTGGTGCTGACGTGTCTCGCGAAGGAGTTCAGCGCGATCTTTTGCCCCTGATTGAAGGTACAACGGTTTCAACAAAACATGGTGCGGTAAAGACGGATCACATTCTCTTTATCGCGTCTGGCGCTTTCCATGTTTCTAAGCCGTCTGATCTTCTTCCCGAATTACAGGGACGATTGCCGATCCGTGTTGAGTTGCAATCTTTGAAAGAAGAAGATTTCCGCCGAATTCTAACGGAAACTGAAGCGAGCCTAATACGCCAATCAACCGCGTTGATGTCGACGGAAGATGTGGCTTTAGAATTTACTCCCGACGCCATCGATGCGATTGCAAAAATTGCGGTCGAAGTGAATGCCAGTGTTGAAAATATTGGTGCGCGACGACTTCAAACTGTGATCGAGCGTGTACTTGATGACATTTCCTTTTCAGCGCCAGACCGCGCCGGAACAGTGGTCAAAATTACGGCAGCAGATGTTGAAAAAAATCTTGGTGATTTGTCGCGTAATGCCGACTTAAGCAAGTTTATCCTCTAATCAACAGACCTGCTTGCGCGCGATGACATCTTTCCGATTAACCGTGCTTATCGGTGGCGCGACGTCTCTGACGAGACTTCTTGGATTTATCCGCGATGTGTTTATCGCCGCGTTTTTCGGTGCCGGCCCAGTGGCTGATGCCTTCTTCATGGCGCTTCGTATTCCCAATCTTGTGCGCCGTTTGATGGGTGAAGGCGGATGGACGGGTGCTTATGTTCCTGTAGCAACAAAGATCATTAGTATAGGCGATCAGTCACGAGAAAGATCGCTTATGAGTGATAGCCTTTTTTATATATCTCTCGTGACCGCGATACTTGTGATTATTGGTGAGATTTTCGCTGTTGAAATCATAGAGATCCTCGCTCCCGGATCATCCGTTGATGGATATGAATTGAGTATTCTTTATTTTCGTGTACTGCTTCCTTTAATCAGTGGGGCAATATTAACTAGTCTACTTTCTACAATTTTGATTTCACAAAATAACTTCACTCTCCAAGCCGTCGTTCCCGTCGTTGTGAACGTGGCACTCGTATCGCTTTTGATTTATCTCAATCAATTCGACTTGTTCGAACATTCAAAGATGGGTCTCATTTTGGCGTGGGCTGCTAGCAGCACGACCTTTATCCAAGTGATGATTCTTGCCTTTCCGTTGTCGTTTCAGTTGAAAAAAGAGAGTGGCTTTAAGAGCGCAAAAAGTCCTGACCTTTTCCCTATGATGTGTATGGTTTTGCCAAATTTCGTCATTCAATTCGGCGGTCAATTTAGGATTCTTATTCTTTTAAATTCTGGATCGAATTTTCCAGCGACCATTTCATATCTCACTTATGCCGAAAAATTGGCGTAATTGCCTTACGGATTTATTGCGACAGGTCTATCGACTGTTGAATTACCTCAATTCGCATCTCTTCTTCTCAACAAGGATCGCCAATTGCTCCACCAATCGATTGATCGAATTTTCTTTCTAACATTTGTTTTGGCGATACCAGCAGCTTTGGCATTGATCATTTTGACCGAACCGATTGTCTCTGTTTTGTTTGAACGCGGAGCCTTTCGTGAAGGGGATCGCATCGGAACGGCGATGGCCTTATCGGGCTTTGCGTTCGGCCTTCCCTTTGCGGCCATTGCTCGGGTTCAGATGCAGCTTTATTTTGCACATGAGCGCGTTCGTTTGCCCCTTCTCTCTATTGCGTTTTCTATAATTTTGATTGTGGGTCTTGTTCAGTTGCCCTTCTTTTCTCAAAACACATTGGGACTCGCTTTAAGTTTTACAATCGGACAAATTTTGCTATGTGTTGCCCAACAGGTTGGACTGTATTCGCTTAACGGATGGATTGCTAACCGAGCATTTTGGGTGAAATTCTTTAAAGTGATTATGACGTCGGGATTAGTGGTCTTAGCTCTATTCGTTGCGAATAAAAATTTTGGATCAAACTTGATTATCGAGCAGGTCGCTTTTACCCGATGGGTAGGGTTAGGGATATTCTGCGCGAGCGGGTTCGGTCTCTATGCTGTGATGATTTATTTTTTAGATTAGGACGGCATTTTCGCTGATTATTGGGGCAAGCCGCCTCTTGTACTTCGGGTAAGCGGTTGCCATAAGCGAGGCTCTTGATTGGCAGGGTGTTCAAAGTCATGGCCGACTTCAAACAATTGGTCTTTTCCGGCGTTCAGCCGACAGGCAATCTTCACCTCGGGAATTATCTCGGTGCGATTGTTAAATTCGTCGAGCTGCAAAAGAGTCATGATTGCATCTATTGCGTGGTGGATTTACACGCCATCACCGTGCCGCAAGATCCGCGGCAACTCACGTCAAGTATTCGTGAAGTGACGGCGGCCTTTATCGCCTGCGGTATCGATCCGAAAGCGCATATCATTTTCAACCAGAGCCAAGTTCCTGAACATGCCGAATTGGCGTGGGTGTTTAATTGTGTTGCGCGGTTGGGTTGGCTCAATCGCATGACGCAGTTCAAAGAAAAGGCAGGTAAAGATCGCGAGAATGCGTCCGTCGGCCTTTATGCCTATCCGGCTTTGATGGCTGCCGACATTCTCGTCTACCGCGCGACCCATGTGCCGGTTGGTGAAGATCAAAAGCAGCATCTGGAGCTTTCGCGCGATATTGCCCAGAAGTTCAACAATGATTTCTCGGAGTGGATTGCGCGCACTGGGTTTGGTGATGCGTTTTTTCCTTTACCCGAACCCTTGATTCAAGGTCCGGCCACACGCGTTATGAGCTTGCGCGATGGCACCAAGAAAATGTCGAAATCGGATCCTTCCGATTATTCGCGGATCAATTTGACCGATGATGCCGATGCGATTGCGAAAAAAGTGCGTAAAGCGAAAACAGATCCCGAACCTTTGCCTTCGGAAGAAGTAGGTTTGAAGCCGCGCCCAGAAGCCGACAATTTGGTCGGCATCTATGCCGCGCTCAGTGGCTCTTCAAAATCGGCGGTTCTGAGAGATTTTGGTGGTGCGCAGTTTTCAACTTTTAAATCGGCGCTTGTCGATTTGTCAGTCACGCGTTTGGGCCCCATCGGCGCAGAGATGAAAAAGCTCACGGGTGATCCGGTCTATATTGATTCCGTATTGGCCGATGGCTCGGAGCGCGCGGGACAAATTGCCCGCAAAACTATGGATGCCGTCAAAGATATCCTGGGGTTCATCCGGCACTGAGCCCCAGACTCAATTCGAAGCCAGCCATGACTTGCTTTGGTTGCTGATCGTCCTATGTGTTAATCTTGGTATTCCGATCAACCATCCACCGGCCTTGAACCGGTTGCGAGGGCCCCATGTTTATCCAGACTGAAACCACCCCCAATCCATCGACATTGAAATTCCTGCCCGGTCGCTCGGTGCTCACTTTGGGCACGCTCGATATTCGCAATCATGATGCCGCAGAGCGCTCGCCTTTGGCGCGTCGCTTGTTCGCCATTTCTGGAGTGTCCGGCGTTTTCTTCGGCTATGATTTTGTCACTGTCACAAAATCGGATGGCGAGTGGTCGCATTTGAAGCCCGCAATTTTGGGCGCGATCATGGAACATTTCCTCTCGGGCGATCCGCTCATCGAGGGGGATGAAGCCGAAACGATTTCTGAAGCGCAAGAGTCGGAGGACGAATTCTTCGACGCGTCAGACCGCGCAACGGTCGATACGATAAAGGAATTGCTTGAGACTCGCATTCGCCCGGCCGTTGCGGGTGACGGTGGTGATATTGTCTTTCGCGGGTTCAAAGATGGTGTTGTCTATCTCGCGATGAAGGGCTCTTGCTCCGGATGCCCCTCATCAACCGCAACCTTGAAGAATGGCGTACAGAATCTCTTCCGCCATTTCCTTCCCGATGTCCGTGAAGTGCAGGCCATCTGAGTTTTTTCGGCGGCTTAGGTTTTCAAGCGCGGGTGTTTTTGCGCCGGGCGGAGTGTTTAAATTTACAAATTCACCCTGCTTGTTAAAAGCGGAGCCGGTTTTGGCCCTCGGGCGGAGAGACGTCACATGCGCATTCTGGCGGTTGATACAGCGCTTGGCCTTTGCTCGGCGCTTGTCATGGATACCGCGACAGATCAGATCATCGCGCGCGTAAGCCTTCTCATGGATCGGGGTCACGCCGAAGCGCTTATGCCTTTGGTTGAGCGCGTGATGGACAGAGTCCCTGGCGGATTTTCCTCGCTTGAGCGTATTGCCACAACAGTTGGGCCGGGGAGCTTTACAGGCTTAAGGGTCGGATTGTCGGCGGCGCGCGCCATCGCTCTGGCGACTTCGCTGCCGATTGTGGGAATTACCACTTTGTCCGCCTTCGCCGCCCCGCATCTCGGCGATGGCTCTGACCGCAATGTGGCAAGCGTTATCGATGCACGGCATCAGCATGTCTATTTGCAGATTTCTGGCGGCCATGGCCGCATCATCGTGCCGCCGTGCATTATTTCCATCGTCGAGGCTGAAGCTTTGATCCTTTCCACCGAGGCGCAAATTGCTGGATCTGGCGCGTCTCTATTTGCAAATTTAGCAGAAGCTTCGAAATCGAAAGTCATTTGCGAAGCTGATGAAGCCGGCCCCGATTGTGAATGGGTGGCGAGGCTTGCGGCCTTCGCCAATCCCGAGGATGCGCGTCCAACCCCGCTTTATCTCAGGCCACCCGATGCGATCCCGCAACAAAATGGCCGGATCGCACTTCAGTGAGGGGGCATTGATGCAGCACCTTCTCGATCCGTTTCGTAAAATTGCTGCACTTATGTTGCGCAAAAAGAAGTCGGCCTTTGTGCGCCATGCAGCGCAAAAAGATGCGCAGCAATTTGCAGCTTTGCACGCTGAGGGCGACTTTTCACAAAGCTGGTTGCAGGATGATTTCGAAGGTTTTTTGACGGATCGATCCGTCATCGCCGATGTTTTGTGCGACCCTTCCCGGCCAGAGCGGCTCTATGGGTTTACTTTATCACGCCTTGCCGGAGATGAGGCTGAAATTCTGACGATCACGCTCGCACGGGCCGTTCGTGGCCGAGGCTGGAGCCGCGTTTTGCTTTCGCATCATCTTTCCCACCTTACGAGCCTCGGCGTGGCAACTTTGTTTCTTGAGGTTGAGGACGGCAATCGCCCGGCGATGGCGCTTTATCAAAGCCAGGGTTTTAAGGTGATTGGAAAGCGGCCCGCCTATTATCGTGGTCGCGATGGGTCGCAGGCGCTCGCAGTCGTCATGCGTCTCACTCTCGGCGGATTTTGATGGGGCACAGGATTTTGGGTCGTGTCAGGATCGCTCTCTTTTTGATCCTTATCATGCCAGTAACGATTTTTCTTATTCCTTTTCAATGGGTTATGATAAAGTTTCGGCTTCGGGCCGGCCTTTTTTTGCCGATGATCTATCACCGCTTTGTTACCCGGTTGGTGGGGTTAAAGTTACGCATCCATGGTGTGCCCCTGGCGTTCGGGCCACGGCTTTTTCTTTCAAATCACGTCTCTTGGCTTGATATTGTGGCCTTGAGCACCGCACTTCCGCTGTCTTTTATTGCGCGCGCTGACGTCGCGTCTTGGCCTATTTTTGGCCTCTTCGCGAAACTTCAACAAACCGTCTTCGTGGATCGGACGCGGAAAATGGCAACCAAATCGGCGATCAGTCGGGTCGCGGAACGATTTCGGCGGGGCGACGCGATCCTGCTTTTTGCCGAAGGCACAACCAGTGACGGTCAGCGCGTGCTTGATTTCCGTCCGGCACTTCTTGGGGCGATCTCAAACAATGAGGCTCACGAACCGGTGATGGTTCAGCCGATCGCCCTCCATTATCAGAGTCGGGCGGGAATGCGGCTTCGTCGCTTCGATTCGCCGGATATCGCCTGGTATGGCGATATGGACCTCATCCCTCATTTCGCCGGGATTTTGCGGGGGCCACCAATCATCATCGATATCTGGTTTGGCGAACCGTTTCGGAGTGAGGATGTAACCGACCGCAAGCGGCTTGCCCTTGTTGCTCGTCACCAAATCCGTTTGGCGCGCGCACTTCTCGCGCGCGGCCGTGAAGTACCGATGGCTTGGCCAAACACGTGAAATTTGTTTCTTTTGATGATCAATACCGATTATAGAGACGGTGCTCGATCACGAATTGTGATCCCTATGACAGAATGAGAAAGCGAGACCTCGTCCGACCAATGACAACCTCTACCGCAGCAAAACGTGTTTTTGTGAAATCCTATGGGTGTCAGATGAATGTCTATGATGCCGAGCGCATGACGGATGTTCTTGATTGCGAAGGCTATCAAGCTACAGAGTCAATTGAGGCCGCTGATCTCATTATTTTGAACACCTGCCACATTCGCGAAAAAGCGGCTGACAAAGTCTATTCGGAGCTTGGTCGTCTTCGTGAGATGAAAAAGAGCCGCCAAGAGGCGGGGCTTGATTTGAAAATTGTTGTTGCGGGCTGCGTGGCGCAAGCGGAAGGCCAAGATATATTAAGACGCGCGCCAGCGGTTGATTTGGTGGTTGGTCCGCAATCCTATCAAAATTTACCCAGGCTTCTTGCAAAGACGACAAAGAAAAGAACCGTCGATACTGATTTCCCCGTCGAAGATAAATTCAAATCCCTGCCATCACCTTCGCATGATCGCGCGAAAGTACGTGGCGTTTCAGCTTTTGTAACAATTCAAGAAGGATGCAATAAATTCTGCACTTTCTGCGTCGTTCCTTACACGCGCGGCAGTGAATATTCACGCCCCGTTGTCGAAGTGCTTGATGAAGTGAAACGCCTTGCTGATGTGGGTGTCCGTGAAGTCACATTGCTTGGCCAAAATGTGAATGCCTATCACGGCCTTGATGCGAAAGGTCAGTCAATATCACTCGGTCAATTGCTTTCTTATGTGAGTGAAATATCTGGTATTGAACGTATTCGATATACGACAAGTCATCCGCTTGAGATGGATGAAAGTCTTGCTGATGCACATCGTGATATTCCTGCGGTCATGCCTTATCTCCATCTACCGGTACAATCAGGCTCTGATAAAATTCTAGCTACGATGAATCGTCGGCATAGAATTCAAGATTATCTCGCTGCCATCTCGATGATGCGTCACAAACGACCTGATATCGCTTTCTCGTCGGATTTTATCGTCGGATTTCCTGGTGAAACGGACCAGGATTTTGCAGCGACAATCGCGCTTGTCGAACAAGTGGGTTTCACGAGCGCTTATACTTTTAAATACAGCATCAGGCCGGGAACGCCTGCATCCGAAATGGATGAACAAATTCTCGAAGAGATCAAAGACAAGCGGCTTCACGCATTGCAAGCTTTGATTGCAAAACAACAGCGCGCCTATCAGGACAGTATGGTTAACCAGACGCTTGATGTTTTGGTTGAGCGGAAGGGTAAATATTCCGGGCAAATGGCTGGCAAATCGCCGCATCTTTTGGCAGTGGCATTCGAGGCGCCCGCCGATTACATTGGTCGCATTGTAAAAGTCCGAATCACTGACAGTGTAACGAATAGTCTCGTTGGTACGCTCGCGAGTTAATATTTTAAAGATATGATGAGTGAGTCAGTCTTGATACGACAAAAAGGAGCTTCCCGTGAGAGGCAATGAAGGCGCAGCGCGTTTTCTCGAAATGTCCCGCAAACAGGGTTTGCTTGAAACAGCCGATGTGAGATTTTCTTTTACCGATAATCGGATTGCCGGTTTGGTATTCGGTCATTTCGATCAAAATCTTACGCATCTTGAACAACGTTTGGGCGTGCAAGCCATCGCCAATGGCAATCAGGTGATTTTGAAAGGCCTAACGGAAAAGGCTGAACAGGCGCGTTTCGTGCTTGAAAAAATGAATGAACGGGTTCGCGTGGGTTTGACCATCCAAAAGGGCGATATCGATGGCGCGATTGAGGAAGCGGCCGCGCAGGGCTCCTTATTTCCCGGCGCACAAGCACTCGTGCCCGAAAAACTCTCATTTGATGAAATCGTCACGCGTCGCAAACGTGTGAAAGCGCGCAATGCCGCCCAGCATGTCTATTTGAAAGCCCTGAAAAAAAATGAACTTGTTTTTGCTGAAGGCCCCGCCGGAACAGGCAAGACATGGTTGGCGGTTGGCTATGCGGTGCAATTGATCGAGCAGGGCTTGGTCGAGCGTCTTATTCTGTCGCGTCCGGCGGTTGAAGCCGGTGAACGTCTTGGATTTTTGCCAGGTGATATGCGCGAGAAGGTCGATCCATATCTTCGTCCGATATATGACGCGCTTTATGATTTTATGGAATCGCGGCATGTCGAGCGTGGACTTCAGACCGGCATGATTGAAATTGCACCGCTCGCCTTCATGCGTGGCCGGACTTTAACAAACGCCATCGTACTTCTTGACGAAGCACAGAACACAACATCGATGCAGATGAAGATGGTTTTGACTCGGTTGGGCGAAGGCTCGCGAATGATTGTAACGGGCGATCCGTCGCAGATCGATTTACCTACGGGCCAAAAATCAGGCCTAGTTGAAGCCAGTCGAATTTTAAATGGCGTTGAAGGCATCGCGCGTGTAAAATTCGCGGACACTGACGTAGTACGGCACGATCTTGTTCGCCGAATTGTGTCGGCCTATGACCGCGACGCGAGCCAAGGACAATAAGTTCATTTCAATGAACACGCTTTATCCCGATATTGAACAGGAGAGCCCGCTTTGGGATGCATTTCCTGACGCTGAAGCGATTGCTGAACGCGCGTTGCAGATTGCGTTCAATAAACTCAGCGATCAGTTTCGTGATGGTGCAGAGCTTTCTATTCTTCTTTCAGATGATGAGCATATCCGCTCAGTCAATCAGGAATGGCGTGGTCTTGATAAGCCAACTAATGTCTTGTCATTCCCCGCGGTTGAGCCCCACAAGATCGCAACCGCGCCTTTTCTTGGTGATATCATCATCGGTTACGAAACTGTTAAGCGAGAGGCTATGAGCGAGCATAAGGATTTTGCTGATCATTTTACCCATCTCGTCATTCATGGATTTCTCCATCTCTTAGGCTATGACCATATAGAGGATGCTCACGCAGAAAAAATGGAATCTCTTGAAATAGAACTTCTCGCAGAATTGAATATCCCCAATCCCTATCAAGACGGTTCATTAACCGAATAAAATAGGGCCAAATAATGAGTGAGAAATTCAATATGTCTTCGGGATCCTCTGACGCGAGTGGTGCAAAGTCAGATGCTGCAAAGCCAGGCATAGTCTCCCGTTTTCTCGATGCGATCGGGTTACATTCAGCCCCTTCGATTCGTGAAGATATCGAAGATGCACTTGCTGAATCTGATGTCGCTGCTGAGCTTTCGCCGCGCGAACGCGACATGTTAAAAAATGTTCTTGGCCTGCGTGTGAAGCGGGTACAAGACGTTATGGTCCCGCGCGCTGATATTGTCGCCGTGCCGATTGATATTTCACTTGGTGATCTTCTTCGTGTTTTTAGAACGGCCGGACACTCACGCTTGCCTGTTTATGACGATACACTTGATGATCCTCGCGGGATGATTCATTTGCGTGATTTCGTGGATTTCATCTCCGAGCGCGCTGAACAAGATGCCGGAGCACGTCGCCGTAAACTCTCTGGTGAGAAGCTTGATCTCGCGCGTCTAGATCTTTCTATGCCATTATCGGCGGTAAAGATTTTGCGCCCCGTGCTTTTCGCACCTCCGTCCATGCAGGCTCTGGATCTGTTGGCCAAGATGCAATTGACCAGAACCCATATGGCTTTGGTGATCGATGAATATGGTGGAACGGATGGGCTTGTCTCGATTGAAGATCTTGTTGAAATCGTCGTCGGTGAAATCGAAGACGAACATGATCTTGAGGAGACCGCGACCATTGTGTCTGGGAGCGATGGTTCCATCATTGTCGACGGCCGCGCTGATCTTGCGGATGTGAGCAAAGCGCTTGGGGTTGATTTCACGCGTGATGACGAAGTCGAAGAAATCGAAACGATTGCGGGCTATGTTGGCTTCTTAGCGGGTCGTGTTCCCATTCGCGGAGAAATTATTAACGGCTTTGAAAACTTCGAATTTGAAGTGTTGGATGCTGATCCACGACGTGTGAAGCGTTTGAGAATTATGAGACGTGTGCCGGAAGCGGATAAGCCAAAATCTAATCGACGCCGTAAGATGAATGAGGACCAAACGGAAGGCTACCGCTCCTCGAACGATTCGTCGGACGCGTAAATTGTTTGATTTATTGAATTGGTTAAACCGTTCTTCCTTTCGGTGGAACGGTGCGCTTTTCTTATCCGGTCTGATAGGGGCCTTGAGCCTGCCTCCTTATTCCCTCTGGAGTCTGTTTCTCTGTCCGATGATGATGGCCATCTTCCGCCTCGATTATTGTGAGACTTTCAAACAAGCGATTTGGTCAGGATGGTGGTTCGGTTTTGGTTATTTCTTGATGGGACTTTGGTGGATCGGTACAGCCTTTTTGGTTGATGATCGATTTCTATGGGCGATGCCCTTCGCGATTGTCGGCTTGCCGATCATTCTATCCCTCTATGTCGCTGCAGCTTTTTTATTGAGCTTCTATTTATGGCGGCCAGGGATCATTCGGCTATTCATTTTTGCGCTCGCAATATCTTCCTTTGAGGTTTTACGCGGACAACTTTTCACTGGCTTTCCTTGGAATGCGATGGGGATAGTTTTGGGAGACCAACTCGAAATATCTCAAATCGCATCTGCTATTGGTCTTCACGGCCTCACCTTTCTGACATGTTTTCTTTTTGCAGTGCCCGCTTTGTTTTTTACTGAGAAAAAAAAATGGATGAAATTGTTTGGGCCTCTTGTTGGTATTTCAGGACTTGCTGCGCTTTATCTTTTTGGCGTCAATCGCCTTGCCACAGCGCAGCATGAAGCCGTGCCCAATGTACGCATCCGTTTAATGCAACCGGCTATTGCGCAAGATGAAAAATTTGACCCCTCGAACGCGTCTCAAATTTTGATGACCTATCTCACGCTGAGCACGCGGGGTTCTTATCCGTCGCGTGAAGGCATGGAAGGCATTACACATCTCGTCTGGCCGGAAACATCTTTTCCGTTTCTTCTCGAACAATCTCCAAAAGCGCGGGAAGAGATCAGTCGCATTTTGCCAAAAAACTCTGTGCTTTTGACGGGCGCAGTAAGAGCCGAAGATCGGCCTGATCATTCTGAACGATTTTATTTTAATTCAATTCAAATGGTTGATGATGCGGGAGCGATCACGGCGTCTGCCGATAAAGTGCATCTCGTGCCGTTTGGGGAATATCTCCCCTTCGAGCGCATGATTGATTTTTTTAGCCTTCGAGATTTTATCGTCGCGCCGGGTGGTTTTACTGCGGCACTCGAACGGAGAGCTTTGTCCATTCCCTCATGGCCACTTGCATTACCTTTAATTTGTTACGAAGTGATTTTTCCAGAAGAAATTTCTTTATCAGACCGGCAAAGGCCAGGCGTTTTGTTAAATGTGACGAATGACGCTTGGTTCGGAATGACGCCTGGACCTTACCAACATTTCGCGCAAGCCCGCCTGCGCGCAATCGAACAGGGCGTTCCATTGATACGTTCGGCCAATAATGGAATTTCAGCGATTGTAGACCCTTACGGAAGAGAAATCGCCCTTATTCAGCTTGGAGAACGCGGCACTACCGATGGCGACTTGCCAAAAGCCCTCCCTTCAACCGTCTATGCAGTACTGTCTCGGGGTCCGATTTCATCTCTGTGGCTTTTTATCGGATTGATCGGCATCCTATTTACGCTGGGTCAATTAAGACCTAGACGGGTAACTTCTATTAGTGCAACCTCTGATCGCTAGATCGTATGTAGAATATGATGTTTACTCGTTAGGTTTGATTTGTTGACTAATTTCTTACGGTAGATTTGCCGGAATGGAGATGCGTTGACCCTGATGAATTCGGACGAAGAGAGCAGAGATTCTGCCCATCGGTTTCCAAATTGTTTCAAGGTCAGGTGGTCGATGAAATCTCTTTGGTGCTTGAATCAGTGAGGTCCATTTTGCAGTCAGAATCGGGATCCCCTGTGGTGAAGAAGACGCCTAATCCCGTTGATCGGCATGTTGGCAGTCGCGTGAGAATGTGGCGTATCCTGTTGGGTATGAGCCAAGAAAAGCTTGGCGAGCAGTTGCAACTGACATTCCAGCAGATATAAAATATGAAAAGGGAATGAACCGAATTGGTGCGAGCTGCTCGCAGCAAATCTCGCGCATTTTGGGGGTTCCCGTTGAGTATTTTTTCGAAGGCGCGCCTCAATTGAGCGAACGGCCGCCCGTTGAAAATGGCTTCGATGATCAAGGTGATGCGACCTATGTCGCCGATTTCCTCGCGACCAATGAGGGCGTCCAACTCAACCGCGCCTTTTTGAAGATCAAGGATCCGAAATTGCCTCGCCGCGTGGTTGAATTGGTAACCGCCATTGCTGGGGATGACTTAGCAGCCTGATTAAAGAACAATTTAGTTCTTTTAAAGAAACACGTTCGTTGTTTCAGCTTGACTTCCGGAATCCGTCCTGCCACGGAAACGCCAAGTGGTTCGCTTTTTTGCGACCGAAACTTCGCGCCAATTTCCGGAGGCAAGCCGTGGCCCGTTCCGATTATCTTTTTACCAGTGAATCCGTGTCTGAAGGTCATCCCGATAAGGTTTGTGACCGCATTTCAGATGAAATCGTCGATCTGTTCTATCGTGAAGGCCCTAAATCCGGCATCAGCGAATGGGATATTCGCGCCGCTTGTGAAACCTTGGCGACCACAAATAAGGTCGTGATCGCGGGCGAAACACGCGGTCCCTCAACGGTCACAAAAGATTGGATTGCTCACACGGCGCGTATGGCGATCCGTGACGTTGGTTATGAGCAAGACGGTTTCCATTGGGACCATGCTGATATCGAAGTGCTCTTACATGGCCAATCCGCTGACATCGCGCAGGGTGTCGACGCGCGCCAACCCACCAATCAGGAAGAAGGCGCGGGCGACCAAGGCATTATGTTTGGTTATGCCTGCCGCGAAACAGAAGATTTGATGCCGGCTCCGATTTATTACGCGCATAAGATCCTGCGTTTGATTTCGGAAGCGCGTCATTCAAATAAAGAAAAAGTTCTTGGTCCTGATTCAAAAAGCCAAGTCACCATTCGTTATGCCGGCGGCAAGCCGGTGGGTGTAACGCAGATTGTTGTGTCGCATCAGCATTTGATTGAATCAATGTCGTCACATCAAGTGCACGAACTTGTAGAACCCTATGTTCGCAAAGCATTGCCTGAAGGCTGGATCAGCAAGGATACGGTGTGGCACATTAATCCAACGGGCAAGTTTTTTATTGGCGGACCTGATGGTGATTCCGGTTTGACCGGTCGCAAAATTATTGTCGACACTTATGGTGGCGCAGCACCTCACGGTGGCGGTGCTTTCTCTGGTAAAGATCCGACAAAAGTTGACCGTTCAGCTGCTTATGCCGCGCGTTATCTCGCAAAGAATGTTGTGGCATCAGGCGTTGCCGAACGCTGTACGATTCAATTGTCATATGCCATCGGTGTCGCGCGTCCGCTTTCGATCTATGCCGATTTCCATGGCACAGGTCAGGTTGATGAATCAAAGATCGAAAAGATTTTTGAATCAGGCGATGTGATGGATTTGACTCCACGCGGCATTCGCAAACATCTTGACCTCAACAAGCCGATTTATGCGCGCACATCGTCTTACGGACATTTCGGGCGCAAACCCGAAGCCGATGGCGGCTTCTCATGGGAAAGGACCGATATAGCTGATGCGATCAAGAAGCGCCTTTGAGTTCTTACAATTCTGATCAGCCTCACCGCGCATTTTTTGGGCGTCGTAAGGGCAAGCAATTGACAAATGCAAGAGGCAGTCTTCTTGATCGCCTCCTGCCGCTTTTGCGGGTACCGCTTTCTGATCAATTGAATCCAAAAGAATTGTTTTCTGTGCCGGTGACATCACTTGCACTTGAGATCGGTTTTGGTGGCGGCGAACATTTGCTTCATCAGGCGCGATTAAATCCGCAAATGGGATTTATTGGTTGCGAACCTTTCGTCAATGGTATGGCCAAGATGCTTTCTACCATTGAAAAGGAGAACATCAAAAATATCCGTATGTTTGATGGTGATGCGATTGAGTTGTTAAAAGTACTTTCCCCCGCTGTGCTTGATCGGATTTTTATTCTCTATCCGGATCCCTGGCCAAAGCGGCGCCAAAATAAACGTCGCTTCATTTCGGATCTCACAGTCACGTTGCTAGCAAAAGTTTTGAAACCGGCTGGTGAATTACGTTTCGCCACTGATATTGATCATTATGCGGGATGGACGCTTGCACATTTGTTTGGATCGCGTGATTTTATCTGGATTGCAGACGGTCCTGACGAGTGGCGTAAGCCCTGGGTGAATTGGATCGAGACCCGTTATGAGGCAAAAGCGCGCCGCGAAGGCCGCCTCTCCTCTTATCTCACATTCACGCGCGTTTAAGCAGCGGTTCTTGCCGAGATAAAACGCATCACGCGTCGCGCAGTCGAAAGCGACAAAGCGTGAAAGCTCGAAAACGCGCTGTCATGAAGCGCTTGCAAAAGTGTGCCACCATTTTTTGCTTTGAGCAGTGAAAGGAAACTCGACCACTGAAAGTCGATCGCGCGCATGATAAAAAGTATCGGATCGAAATGTGGCGAACCGAATGCGTGTTTGACGGTTTCGCGCGGCAAGCCGGCCAAATGGGCGATCGCTGCAATCGCCTCATTGATCCGCCCATGATTGATGAGCGCAACCACTTCTCCCTCACTTGGCGCACGCGAGAAATGATAGGCTTCGTTTGCACTCTCCGGCTTCACATAATCTGCCATTTCAAGAATGGCCGGATTGATTATCACCGCCGCCGCGCCGACATCAATGGCGTGATCAATAAGCTCGATCTGGTCGGTGAGGTCTCGGATTTTGCTGCGCGCCTTCTGCTTCGCTGCTTCCAGAATAGCCCCGATATGGCGCAAAGCGAGATCAGGTCGGCTTTTGAGGGCCCTATAGAGCTTCGTGTCCGTCGTGGCGCGATCCGCGAGCGCTCGCAAGCCTAATTCCGAGAGTTCGAGGCTTGAATTCCTCAAGATCCGGTCGATTACGGCGTCTCCGCCGCGCTGAGCAAGAATATCCGTAACCTGGCTTGGTAGCCGCTTCCGGCATGAAACCGCCTCGAGAAAGGCCTCTGGGCGCTTCTGGGCAATGACCACCAGATTGGAGGCGTCAACACAGGGACTTCGTTCTAAAATAGGCTTGGCAACCCGAATTTCCTCGTCCAGAGCCAGATTTTGGACTGTTTGGCGGGGTCCACGGGTCAAATCAGCGAGTTTTTCCGATAATTTGATGCGCGCGGCCAACTCGATTTCGGCAGCCAGACATCGGATCACTTCATCGAAAACCGAGACATGGTCGTCATTCAGATTGGGCAATTGTTCGATAAAAAGATTGGTGATCCGATGCAGCAAAATGGTGCGCCGTTCGCCATCCGCATCCTGAAGGGCGACTTCTATATCCGTTACGAGGGAAGAAATGGGGCTCATCGCTGTCTCTTGGTCAGCGGGTAGTTTTAACCGGCAGGGGTAACCAAAACGTGTATGCCACCCCGCCCTTGAGGATTTGCTTGAAAATTCTCCCATGATGGAGTAAAAGGATCTTGTCGCTAAGACACCTCATAACGGTAAACAAAACCGATCTTGTGAGAGTGGGCCCGCCCGGACCCGCTCTTTTTTATTGCCTACCGGGCCGGATATTCAGGCGTGGTCGAATGCGAACAACGATTGACAGATGATAGCGGGGTCGCGGGAGCGATCGGCCGTATCGTTGAGCCGGCGATTGAAGCGCTGGGCTTTCGTCTCGTGCGCGTCCGTGTCTCCTCGATGAATGGTTGCACCGTGCAAATCATGGCCGAGCGACCTGATGGCTCAATGGGGATCGATGAATGCGAAGCCGTGAGCCGCGCGATCTCGCCGCTTCTTGATGTCGATGATCCGGTTGGCGGCGCCTATAATCTTGAAATTTCATCGCCCGGCATTGATCGTCCGCTTGTTCGCCGATCCGATTTTGAAAAATGGACAGGCTATCAAGCGCGTATCGAAATGACGCGTCCGACTTTCGGTCGCAAACGTCATAAAGGATTTTTGCGCGGTGTTTCTGAAACAGCCGTAAAGTTTGAGCACGTTGATGCAAAACCGGAAGAAGAGATTCATATTGAATTGCCATTTTCAGATCTTGCAGAAGCACATCTTATTTTAACCGATGAACTTATTCGCGAGTCATTGAGGCGCGATAAAGCGCTGCGTCGTGGCGCTGATGAGTCTTTGTCAGATCAAGCGGCCTCTCAAGAATCAAAGATGCCGAAACAAAAATCACAATCCCTGCTGAAACAGAAAAAACCTGCAGAGGTGAGATCGTTAGAAAAGGAGAAGATCCATGGCAGTCAGCGCAAACCGGCTTGAGCTTTTGCAGATCGCCGATGCAGTGGCGCGTGAAAAACTGATCGATCGTCAGATCGTTCTGGCTTCGATGGAGGAAGCCTATGCTAAGGCTGCGCGTTCTCGCTATGGCATGGAAACCAATGTGCGTGCAGAAATCGATCCAAAGACTGGCGAATTACGTTTGTGGCGGCATTTGCTTGTTGTTGAAGCGGTCGAAAATCCGTCCGTTGAAATTTCACTCGAAGATGCGCGCCGTTCAAATCCTGCCGCGCAGCTTGGCGATGTGATTGCCGATAAGCTTCCGCCTTTCGATCTTGGCCGTATTGCTGCACAATCAGCAAAACAAGTGATCGTGCAAAAAGTTCGTGATGCTGAGCGTGATCGCCAATATGAAGAATATAAGGATCGCATCGGTGAAATCATCAATGGCGTTGTGAAGCGCGTTGAATATGGCAATGTGATTGTTGATCTCGGCCGTTCAGAAGGCATTGTGCGTCGTGACGAATTGATTCCGCGTGAAGTTTTTCGTCCAGGTGATCGTATTCGCGCTTTTGTGTTTGATGTACGTCGTGAAGCCCGCGGCCCGCAGATTTTCTTGTCGCGCAATCATCCGCAATTCATGGCGAAACTCTTCGCGCAAGAAGTACCAGAAATCTATGATGGCATCATCAGCGTGAAAGCGGTTGCTCGCGATCCTGGCTCGCGTGCGAAAATCGCTGTCATCTCGCGTGATTCATCAATTGATCCCGTTGGCGCTTGCGTGGGTATGCGTGGTTCACGTGTGCAAGCGGTTGTTGGTGAATTGCAAGGTGAAAAAATCGATATCATTCCGTGGTCGCCTGATGTGGCAACCTTCATCGTGAATGCATTGCAACCGGCTGAAGTGGCCAAAGTTGTTCTTGATGAAGAATCGGAACGTATCGAAGTTGTTGTGCCTGATGATCAGCTCTCACTTGCCATCGGTCGTCGCGGTCAAAATGTGCGCCTTGCCTCACAATTGACCGGCTGGGATATCGATATTCTCACAGAAGCTGAGGAATCAGAGCGTCGTCAGAAAGAGTTCGTTGATAGAACGCAAATCTTCATGGATGCGCTCGATGTTGACGAAGTCGTCGGTCAGCTTTTGGCCTCCGAAGGCTTCCGCTCGGTTGAAGAACTTACTTATGTCGATGTTGCGGAACTCGCTTCCATTGAAGGATTTGACGAGGAAACCGCAGCTGAAATCCAAAACCGTGCGATCAATCATCTTGCTGAACGTGATGCCGCATTGGACGCGCGTCGTCGTGAATTGGGCGTCGCTGATGAATTGAAAGAGGTCCCCGGTCTCACTTTGCCGATGCTTGTGAAGCTTGGCGAAAATGACGTCAAAACGATTGAGGACCTTGCGGGTTGTGCGACTGATGATCTTGTCGGGTGGACCGAGCGCAAAGGCTCTGAAACCATAAAAAATGTAGGTTATCTCGACGGATTTGAGATTAGCCGTGATGAAGCCGAAGCCTTGATCATGCAGGCCCGTGTCACAGCGGGCTGGATTGAGGCGCCGGCCGAAGAGGCTGAAGCGTTGGCCGAGGCGTGAAACAAGTAAGGCTGCGTTGCAAAAATTTTGGCACTTGTTTCGCCAGATGTGTTAGACGCATCGCAGCTTAAGGGCCCTCCAAGGGCCGATAATCAAGGTCTTGCTGGAGTTTCTGGCGGGTCGAACGGAATAGGGTGGCTGGGCTTTCCAGTCTTGACGTTAAAAACAGGCGGCGTGCCGCAGGACGAGAGTGAATGACCGATAAGAACACACCGGGTGACAAGACATTGCATATGGCTCAGACGAAAACGCTGAGCCTGAAGCGTCCGGTTGAGCAGGGCGTCGTTCGCCAAAGTTTCTCCCATGGCCGCACCAAGGCCGTTGTGGTCGAGAAGGTCAAACGCCGGATCGTTGGTCCGGGCGAAGCGCCCGCTGTACCCGAGCCGGTGAAAGCTGCGCCGCAAGTTAAAGCCGCCGCTCCGGCCCGCGCGCCGACACCACAGCCCGCGCGCCCTGCAAGTCCGCCTGCCGCACAAAAGCCGTCGGGTATGGTATTGCGGACGCTCACCGAAGATGAGCGCGATGCCCGTGCCCAAGCTTTGGTCGAAGCGCGCAAGCGTGAAGAATTTGAGCGTAAGCAAGCTGAAATCGACGCTAAAAATCGCGCCGAACGCGAAGCGCGTGAAAATGTCGAACGTGATGCAGCTGAAGCCCGTAAGCGTAAAGAAGATGAACGTCGTCGCTTTGACGATGAAGTCAAAAAGAAATCCGAGAGCGAAGCGCGTCGTCGCTTGGGTGATGGCACGACAGAGAAAGCTGCGCCGACCAGTGAACGCGTTGCGATCGCGCCCCGTCGTGCTGGTGCGCTCAAGGAAATGGATGATGATGAGCGGCAAGTTGCTCGTCGTAGTGGTTATGGTCCCGCTCGTGCGCCGGTTCTGGCTAAGCCAGAACGCACAATACGCACTGATGATCGTCGTCGTGGACGTTTGACGGTCACGAGCGTCACAAGTGATGGCGAAGAAGAACGTGTTCGTTCGGTGGCAGCCTTTAAGCGTCGCGTTCAGCGACTTAAAGGCGCTAACCAAGTTGAACAGAAAGAAAAGATTTCACGCGAAGTGACAATTCCTGAAGTGATCACAATTCAGGAACTCGCCAACCGAATGGCAGAACGCGCCGTCGACGTTATCCGTTTCCTTATGAAGCAAGGGCAGATGGTGAAGATCACGGATGTGATCGATGCTGACACGGCCCAGCTCGTTGCTGAAGAACTGGGACATACGGTGAAGCGTGTTGCTGAATCGGATGTCGAAGAAGGTCTCTTTGATACGTCCGATGCTTCGGATAATCTCAAAGCGCGTCCGCCGGTTGTTACCATCATGGGTCACGTTGACCATGGTAAAACGTCGTTGCTCGATGCGATTCGTAAAGCCAATGTTGCGAGCGGTGAAGCTGGCGGGATCACACAACATATTGGCGCTTATCAAGTCACAGCACCAAATGGCGCAAAGGTCACCTTTATTGATACTCCAGGTCACGCAGCGTTCACGCAAATGCGCGCGCGCGGTGCGAAAGTCACAGACATCATCATTCTCGTTGTTGCTGCTGATGACGGTGTGATGCCGCAAACGATTGAAGCGATTAATCATGCAAAGGCCGCTAAGGTGCCGATGATCGTGGCGATCAATAAGATCGACAAGCCTGATGCAAAACCAGAGCGTGTGTGCACCGAGTTGTTGCAACATGAAGTGCAGGTCGAAAGCATGGGCGGTGAGACGCTTGAAGTTGAAGTGTCGGCGAAAGAGCGCCGCAACCTCGACAAGCTTCTTGACGCGATCGCCCTGCAATCTGAAGTTCTTGAATTGAAATCCAATCCGGATCGCGAAGCGGAAGGCACTGTGATCGAAGCCAAGCTTGATCGCGGTCGCGGTCCTGTTGCCACTGTTCTCGTGCAACGCGGTACATTGCATACGGGTGATATTGTTGTTGCCGGTTCAGAATATGGCCGAGTGCGCGCACTCATTTCAGATCTTGGTTCATCGATTGCTGAAGCCGGTCCTTCGGTTCCTGTCGAAGTGCTTGGATTTAATGGCGCGCCGGAAGCGGGCGATCGTTTGGCTGTTGTTCCGAATGAAGCGCGCGCGCGTGAAATCACCGAATATCGTCAACGTCAGAAGCGTGAACGTATGGCGGTTCGTGTGGGTGCCGCACGTGGTTCGCTCTCGGATATGATGAGCCAATTGAAAGCTTCGGGTCGCAAGGAATTTCCGTTGCTCGTCAAAGGCGACGTGCAAGGCTCTGTTGAAGCGATCATCTCGTCGCTTGAAAAGCTTGGCACCGATGAAGTCGGCGCGCGGATCATTCATTCCGGTGTCGGTGGTATCAATGAATCGGATGTGACACTCGCCGAAGCATCAGGCGCAGCGATCATCGGTTTCAATGTGCGTGCGAATAAAGAAGCGCGCGATGCGGCCGAACGCGTCGGAACTGAAATTCGTTATTACAATATCATCTATGATCTTGTTGATGACATTAAACAGGCGATGTCTGGCCTTCTTGCGCCGACCTTGCGCGAAGATCGTCTTGGTGAAGCACGCATTCTGCAAGTCTTTGCCGTGTCGAAAGTCGGCAAGGTTGCGGGTTGTCTTGTGCAAGACGGAAAAGTCGAGCGTGGCGCCAGTGTGCGTCTCATCCGCGACAATGTCGTCATTCATGAAGGTAAACTCTCGACGCTCAAGCGCTTCAAGGATGAAGTTAAAGAAGTGGGCTCCGGCCAAGAATGCGGTATGGCGTTCGAGAATTATCAGGACATGCGGGAAGGCGACATTATTGAATGCTATCGCGTTCAGGAAGTCCGTCGCTCACTTTGATCCTTCTTGATCTAAACGCCATGGTGTTTAAAAAAGCACCGTAGCGCTTCATCTCCTAAATCCCCTCTGACCGGTTCAACTCCGGCAAGGAGGAGTGCATAAAATGAAAAAACACGGTTCAGTTTCTCAAGGCCCTTCGCAGCGTCAATTGCGTGTTGGTGAACTTGTTCGTCACGTCATTGCCGATATGATGATGCGTGGTGACATTATTGATGAGGCAATAAAAGGCGCGATTATCACAGTGCCTGAAGTGCGCATGTCGCCTGATTTGAAAATTGCGACTGTCTATCTCTCGCTTCATGATCCGAAGCAGGAACAAGCAGCGGTGAAAGCCTTTGCACGACATCACGGGTTTATTCGTCGTGAACTTGCTAATCGTGTTGATTTGAAATTCGTGCCCGAATTGCGTTTTCGTATTGATGAAACGCTTGATGCGGCAGCACGTATTGATGAGTTGTTACGTCGACCTGAAGTGCAACGCGATCTGGCTTCGCCTTTGCGTCGTATCGACGAAAAAAATGATAAAGATGAGTGAGCGACTCTTTCCATGAATGCTTCAAAAAAACAACGCGCCAATGTTCATGGATGGATTGTACTTGATAAGCCATTAGGCATGACATCAACGCATGCGGTTGCGGTGGTGCGGCGTTTATTGAACGCAAAAAAAGCCGGACACGCCGGAACACTTGATCCGCTCGCATCAGGCTTGTTGCCGCTTGCTTTTGGTGAAGCGACAAAAACTGTGCCTTATGTTGTGGATGGTGAGAAAGCCTATCGCTTCACGGTCACTTTTGGCATTGAAACCGATACGGATGATTCCGAAGGGCGTATCGTTTCACAAAGTGAGGCGCGTCCAACCGAGCAGCAAATACTCGCCGCTTTACCGAAATTCACCGGCGCGATCACACAAGTGCCACCGCGTTATTCAGCCATCAAAATTGATGGCGAACGCGCCTATGATTTGGCGCGCGGCGGTGAAACGGTCGAGTTGCAGCCGCGCATTGTTGAAATTCACACGCTGACGCTTCTCTCCTTTGATGGACAATCGGTGGTGCTTGAAGCGGAATGCGGCAAGGGCACTTATGTGCGCGCGATCGCGCGGGATCTTGGCCGCGCGCTTGGCTGTTTCGGTTATGTTACGGCGCTTCGCCGTACGCGCGTGGGTCCCTTCACCGAAGCGGACGCGGTAACACTTGCGTCGCTTGAAGCGGACGTATTTGCGCCTGCCGCCGCATTGAAAAGCATTGATACGGGTTTGCGTGAACTCGTCGAAGTGCCCGTGGGAGGAGATGCGCCCGTGCGTCTGCGCCGTGGACAATCGATCATCTTGCGCGGCCGCGATGCGCCCGCCGAAGGCGAGATTGTTTATGCGACCAATGCCGGCCAAGTGATCGCCATCGGCACGGTTGAGCGTGGTGAATTGGTGCCGAATAGGGTGTTCAACCTCTGAGCGACGCTTCGGCTTCCGGGATTCTTTTCCCTCGCCTTCCGGACAATTTCGTGTATAAGCCCCTTCATCGCGCCGAGAATGATCCCGGCCGTTTCCGTTTGAGACAGACCCGGCTGGACGGCATCCCGGCCTCGGCCTTCCGGCGGATTATCCGGCAAAACGCCAAATTTCCCTTAAGTTTGAGAGGATCATCCGATGTCGATTTCGCCTGAACGCAAACAGGAACTCGTAACACAATTCGCCACCACAAAGGGCGACACGGGCTCCCCGGAAGTACAGATCGCGATCCTTACCGAGCGCATCACCAATCTCACAGGCCATTTTAAGAGCCATGTGAAGGACAACCATTCCCGTCGCGGCCTTTTGAAGATGGTGTCGCAGCGCCGCTCACTCCTCGATTATCTCAAATCGAAGGATGAAGCGCGTTATAAGACCATCATCGAAAAGCTCGGCATCCGCCGCTAACAGGCGACCAGAGGGCCGCCATGGCGGCCCTTTTCTTATGAGACAGGCGGCATCCGGCCTCCTGTTTCACACTCCCGGGCCAAATGGTTGGACGCCATAAAGCCCTCAACCCTGCCCCCGATGCGGAGTTCATGGCAGGATTGCCGGAGGCTGGAGCGCGCGCTTGGCGCCGCAACGTCACGCCAGCCTCCCGCCGTCTTGCACATGGCTTTCGAATCCTGGGCCATGATGAAAGACAAAGTCTCTATGTTCGATATTCAAAAAGTGGAATTGATTTGGGCGGGCCGCAAGCTCGTGCTCGAAACCGGACGCATTGCGCGTCAGGCTGATGGCACTGTGCTCGCGACCTATGGCGAAACAACTGTGCTCGCAACAGTCGTGTCGGCGAAGGAGCCGAAGGCCGGCGTCGATTTCTTCCCGCTCACTGTCAATTATCAAGAGAAGGCTTTTGCGGCCGGTCGCATTCCAGGCGGTTACTTCAAGCGTGAAGGTCGTCCTTCGGAAAAGGAAACGCTTGTTTCGCGTTTGATCGATCGCCCGATCCGCCCGCTCTTCGTCGATGGTTACAAGAACGACACGCAAGTTGTTGTCACTGTGCTCGCGCATGATCTGGAAAATGATCCGGATTTTGTGTCGATGGTTGCAGCTTCTGCTGCACTCACACTCTCCGGCGTTCCGTTCATGGGTCCGGTCGGTGCAGCACGCGTCGGCTATATCAATGGTCAATATCGTTTGAACCCGACGCTCGCTGAGATGGCAGACTCTGTTCTCGATCTCGTTGTTGCCGGCACAAATGACGCCGTGTTGATGGTCGAGTCGGAAGCAAAAGAACTCGGCGAAGACGTGATGCTCGGCGCGGTGATGCATGGTCATGCAGGCTTCCAGCCTGTTATCGATGCGATCATTAAGTTGGCTGAAGTGGCTGCGAAAGAACCGCGCGATTTCACAACGCCGGATCATTCCGATCTCGAGAAGAAGATTCTTGCGCTTGTTGAGAAAGAATTGCGCGACGCCTATTCGACACCGGCGAAGCAGGAGCGTCAGAACAAGGTTGCGGCTGCAAAGGCCAAAGTGCTCGAAACATTTTCGGGTGAAGGCGCAGCCGAGCCGATCAACGCACTCATCGTTTCGTCCGTCTTCAAGGAAGTCGAAGCAAAGATCGTGCGCTGGAACATTCTCGACACCAAGAAGCGCATTGACGGTCGCGATCTCGTAACCGTTCGTCCGATCCTTGCTGAAGTCGGCATTCTGCCGCGCGCGCATGGTTCGGCGCTCTTCACGCGTGGCGAAACGCAGGCGATGGTTGTTGCAACGCTCGGCACGGCGGATGATGAGCAATTCATCGATGCGCTTGAAGGCACCTACAAAGAGACCTTCTTGCTGCATTACAACTTCCCGCCATATTCGGTCGGTGAAACAGGCCGCATGGGTTCGCCCGGTCGTCGCGAAATTGGTCACGGCAAGCTCGCATGGCGCGCTGTGCATCCGATGCTGCCGCCGCATCACGAATTCCCCTACACGATCCGCCTTGTCTCCGAGATCACGGAATCAAACGGCTCGTCGTCAATGGCAACAGTCTGCTGTTCATCGCTCGCATTGATGGATGCAGGCGTGCCGTTGAAGTCGCCAGTCGCGGGTATCGCGATGGGCTTGATCCTTGAAGGCGAACGCTACGCCGTTCTCTCCGATATTTTGGGTGACGAAGATCACCTCGGCGATATGGATTTCAAAGTGGCGGGCACGGAAAACGGTGTCACCTCGCTGCAGATGGACATCAAGATCGCCGGCATTACTGAAGAGATTATGAAGGTCGCGCTGCATCAGGCGAAGGATGGCCGTCTGCATATCCTCGGCGAAATGGCTAAGGGCCTTTCTGGCGCACGTAAAGAACTCGGCCAATATGCGCCGCGTATCGAAACGATGAAGATTCCGACGGACAAGATCCGCGAAGTCATCGGCACGGGCGGCAAGGTCATCCGCGAAATCGTCGAAAAGACGGGCGCGAAGATCAATATCGAAGATGACGGCACGGTGAAGATTGCGTCGTCCGACGGCGCGTCGATCACGGCGGCGATCAACTGGATCAAGTCGATCGCATCTGAGCCGGAAGTCGGCATGATCTATGACGGCACAGTGGTGAAGACCGCCGAGTTCGGCGCCTTCGTCAATTTCTTCGGCGCGAAGGACGGCCTCGTTCACGTCTCGCAGCTCGCTCCGCAGCGCGTCGCCAAAGTCACCGACATTGTGAAAGAACGCGACAAGGTGAAGGTGAAGCTCTTGGGCGTTGACGATCGCGGCAAAGTGCGCTTGTCGATGAAGGCTGTCGATCAGACAACCGGCGAAGACCTCGAAGCCAAAGCTGCCGCTGAA
>Ga0194129_10000542_pt1 | contig 71638 bp, 71 predicted proteins | sample TA2KigCa35mmetaG_FD_150862 | JGI IMG/M metagenome (GOLD analysis project Ga0194129, IMG submission 150862) | Freshwater microbial communities from Lake Tanganyika, Tanzania - TA2015038 Kigoma Deep Cast 35m | ecosystem: Environmental > Aquatic > Freshwater > Lake | place: Tanzania: Lake... | reverse complement strand
AGTTGCCCTTTTTAAGATAATTTAGAGCTTTCTTTCTAAGATCAATTGAATAAGTCATTCAGACATTATAGAGAAATCCGGGAATATGAAAAACAAATTTTAATTCACTATAGAAGTGGAAGGCAAGACTCAATAAAAAGATGGTTATAGGTCTTTGCAGTTGATTTATTTGCATGTTCCATAATTTCACTACAGAGCATGTGTGCAGCTTTTAAAGGGTCTATTGATTCCATATTTCAAACGCTAGCTGGAATTAAATTTTTGTCAATAAATTTTTCAAACATTCTTACTATTAAAAGATTAGAAAGTGGTCTTGGAATCGATAAAAAATCAATTTCAAGTTAGCCTGTGAGAGTTTTTAAGGAACTCTTTTTTAAATTAGGTTAATTCCAAAAGAGTATTGATTAGCTCGAGCTGTTCTTGTGTAAGAGAGGCGAAGTTTCCATGTATTTGTAATCGTTGTGAAGAAGTCAAATTTTGATTCGTGGTAGAAGGGCTCGTTCGGACGAAAACCTACATGGTTTTGTACTTGGAGAGAAGTAAGAGGAGAGAGTTGAATTTGCCAGCGTGTAAAAATTGAAGTTCTTTCGTCAGATAGAGGGGAGTTTAAAAGATCTTCCGCACTCCTTGCAACATCTAGCATATAGTTCGAAAAATGATCTTTTTTCCATTCAAATTTACTTCGTTGTCTAAGTTCAATTGAAGCTGCAAAGTATTCATTTATTGTCCAAGAGAGAGCAAAATTTGCATGGTCAAAACTATTTTGTTCAAAATTCCATCCAAGATTTGTTTGAAAAGTTAGGCTTGGATAATTTAAGGCAAAATCTAAATAGCCTTTTGGAATAAGAGTATTAAATGTATCTGCTCTAAAAAAATTATAAGCATAAAGATCAAAAGACAATTTAGGAACTGGTGAAAATTCGTTTCTAGCGAAAAATGAGTTTTTAAACCCAAGTTTTAACTCGTTAATAGTGTGATACCCATCTTGTACGCTAAAAATATAGACGTTATTATTATCAATTGTTGGGTTAGCTAACCCGTGAAACTCCAAATAAGGAGAGATTTCATGATTTACATCGCTATAGGTTTTTTCTAAAGTTGTATGCGAAGAAAGATCGTAGTGGAAAAGCGATTGAAGATTGTTTGCGCTTTTTTTCCCTTCAGAATAGAAAATATTTTGTAGGCTTAATTTGGGTGTTATGTGAATAAATCCTATTTTTGTCGGTCTAGAAACTGTTTGAGAAGTTTCAAGACGAGCTGAGCTAAAATCAGATACAGCATTATGGAGTGTGTCTGAATAGCTGTAATCAAGATAGGCTAACTTAAAATAGTTTTCTAGAATCGCCCCTGTTTTTGCAATTTCATAAGGTTTTACAGCAACTTTGATTGTAGGTAATTCTTGTTTAAACCCTTGAAACATGTTAATTCGAGGTCTTACGTAAAGAGATGTAAATGCTGTATCGTATCTTGCTTTTATAAACCCTTCTGTTCTTTCAAGGGTCTGAAGTTCAAACATTTGTGTCGGAAAATCAGATCTCATATTTCGGTCTGAAAGGGCATCCCACCTACCAAAGGTTTCAATTTTTTTATCTTTGGTCGTTCCGTTAAATAACCCCTGAATGCGGTAGCGGGATCTATATTTATTTGGATCAGTGTCATTATAGAATGTATCGTAGGCGTAAAAATTTCGAGAAGCAAACTTAAATAGTTTTTTTGATGGGTCAGCGTAATCAATTTCGATAGCAGTTCCCGCTCCTCTTGGAATAAAATAGCGATCTTTTGTGATTTTAGATCGAAATTCTCCGCGCCAAAATACTTTTAAATCATCTCCATCATAAACTCTATAGCGCATAAGAAATAAAGGGCCCTGCTTTCTCTCCCAGGTTGCTCGATAGGTTACAGAAGGTTCTGATTGGAATTTTTTATTTACATTTCTCGAGTAGGACGGGACATAAAGAAGAGGGGTATCATAAGCTGATAAAGTAAGTCCTTTTGCTTTCACTTTATACTCTTCATTCATGTTTACATCTTTTGCTTTAAGCAAAATAGGAGCTTTTTTGTTTTCAGAGGTTGTTAAAGCTGCTTTTTCAATAGATACGCCGCCCTTGCTGTTGAAGAGAATCGTTTCACCGTCAATAAAAACACTCTCTGCATTACAAATACCATTTTTGATAAAGCCTTGCTGCGTCGAAAAGTTGTATGTAAACAAATCACCTACAAAAAACTTTTTTCCGTAAATTAAGAAAAGGTCTTCCGTAGCTGTCAAAATTTTTGCACCGCCTACTTCTTTAAGTTCTAAATTGCGTGCTTGTACTCGCAATTTTTCAGATTGAATTACGCCGCCGTTATGTGTAAATAAGACGCCATCTTTGTAGATAGGATCGTTTACTTCGATATGTAATTCTTCTGTTGAAGCTTGTATAAAAAGTGAGAGACAAAATAAAAAAGGGATCTTTTTCATAGAGAACGACTATATAGTGAATGGAATTTGAAGTGATAGTTTTTTCCTTAAAATTAATACAGTTGATGGAGGTGAGTCAAAAGCAAGGAATAAGGCGCAGTAAAATAATCAATCAAAATTTAACTTTCGAATGAATTTGTTAACAGTGTCATATCTAATGAATTGATTTAAGCAAAAGACCTGCAAAGGCGTACCGATTTTTTGTGTGACCATCGCGAAGGGACTCTAAAAGAAATTCAATTCCATCTAGATCGTGATTAGAAGCTAGCGCGTCAAAAGCTTCAACAAATAATCCGCTAATTTCTTCAGGAGATAGTGTAAAATTTCCGTTGTGTTTTTGCTTGCTTGAATCTCCTTCAAGCATCGGTCTGAATTCAATCATTTTTGTGTTTTTTTGGTGAGCTAACCATTTTAGAAATTCAGTTCGGTAGAAATCGTTGATGTGCATGCGATATAAAGCTAACTTGCAATAACTTCTTAAGAGAGGATTGAGTGGAGCGTATGCTTTTTCAATAAGGAGAGCTTTAGTCTCTTCAGACCCCTCATTTTCTAACAGGCGAATAAGAAGAGGGAGCAATTTAGTCTGTTTGCTTTGCATTAAGGATTTTGCAAGCTCGAGAAAACTTTTGCCCGGGAGTTCTAATGCTTTTGCTAGTAAATCTTCTTGAAAATGAAGAGAGACTGCTTTTAGGTGATTTTTTTGATCTTTATCTTTTAGAGTGCCAGGCGATACTTTTTTCCACGCAATTAGTGCATGACCCGGGGAGGTGAATGGTGTGAATCCCGATGAGTTTATGTCTGTATCAAGAAGGGTTATTAAATGAGGAAGCACAGCACAATTTTTTCTTGCAAGTAAAGATATTACAGCGTTCAAGCTGATATTGCTATCTTTGCTAAGAGCAAGCTCTTCTAAGAGAGTATCACTTCCTGAAATTTCCCCAAGAAGTGTAATTGCAAAAAGGTTTCCCTCTTTTGCTAATCTACTGATATCGATTGTAGCCTCACTATGTCCCATTCGGTAAAGGGAGATAAGCGCGGCTAATTTGGTTTCAGGAAAGTTGGAAGAAGCGGCAATTTTTTTAAGTGATTCGACTGAATTCAAATCTTTTAAATAGCCCAAGGCAAAGCTTGCTGCCTCTTTGATTAGAGGGTCACTATGTGTTAATGAAGATCTAATCGTTTGCAAAAGATCATCTCTTTGATATAGGGCAGAATAGAGTATAGCAGTGATTCTTACATGAGGGTCTCTGTCATTAATAAGCTGCTTAAGAATTTGAATAGACTCAAAAGAGCCATGAATTGCATAAAGTTCTACAAACAAAGGTTTTGCTGCAGGTGGAAGGAGGTTTAAAAGAGATTCAACTTGACCTAGTGAATTCATAGTTTTTCTATGAATTAGATAAAACAATGTTTCAAACCTAATTTGTAAAAAATTGGATTTGAGGCCAATAGAAATTAATTCGTTACTTTTATCTTCGTGAACGGTGTTTAATATTTGAAGAGCTGCTGCTTGAACTTCAGGAAAAGGGCTTTTGATCGCAGTATCTAAAAAATTAAGAAAAAAATTGCTAGATCCTGAAAGTGAAATGCCAAATAGAGTTAATAGCTGGTCTTCTGGGTTTGGACTTTTGCTCCCAGCCTCTAAAAGAGCCATGCAAATTTGTTCAAGAACTTCAAAATCGTGTTTTTTTTCACTTCTATATAGAGTTAAGTATTCATCAATCGCCTGATCAACTTCTTTAACAGACATAAGGTAAAGAATATGACGTTTGTCGGGGGTTGGGCTTTCTTTTCCAACTAGGAAAGAAAACCCAATAAGGGTTACAAAAAATAAAGCTCTCATGAATTAAGATATAACTACTAAGCTATTTTTTACGGATCTTTTTCTTTTCTTCAGGAATGTAATCGATCCAAATAGGTGAGCTCCAGGCAATATGACCATCTTTTTGAATAACTCTTAAATAATAATATGTAAAAGGTTTATCCAAATCAGGGGTAAGAATTGCTTTTTCTAGCGGCTCATCATCATAAGTTTCAAATGAAAATGTCTCTTTTTGGTCTTTAAAAGATGTTAAAAGAGATCCGTTTCTGAAAATCGCTACCTCTTCAAGAGGGGCTGTACCCGCAACAAAACCATCTATAAAACGGTTATATAAAAGACCTGGTTTATCTTTTGAATTGAGTTCAGATCCCATCGGAGCGCCAGCAATATTAAAATAGACAACTATTCTTGCACCGGTAGTTGCGTAGCACTTTCTATTATATAGTGCGTTGAAAAGGGCATCTCTCGAATATTCAGGTGCTAATATAGCTGTAAGACCTTGAGAGTAAATTGCTTGAGATTCCTCGTTTAGGTCTTTATAAATTCCTTTATTGTCTAAGCCGCCTGCTATAAAACCAAAGCGAAACCCTTGGTTGAGTGCATTTCTGATAGAACCCTCGTCAGTTTCCGCAATCCCTTTTCTTGAATTTGCTTGGATGGGTCTTGGATTTCCCTGTTTTTTAGAGCATTCAGACGATCCAAAAGAGTTGTAAATTTCAACAACTCGTTCAAATTCTGGATGGAATTTATCAAAATCGTAAGAATACCCTTTTGCCATAGTAAAGCATGGAATAGAAAGAAGCTCTTTTGGAGAGTGGTGGCTATATAATTTTTTCAAAGAATTCGATTTAGCATCCTTTTTTCTTAAAAGTGGCTTATTATCCTTTGCATAAATAATATGTCTAGAGCCTTCTGCACTCGCTTCACCGACCCATTGAAAGCCGAGTAAGGTAACAAATCTCTCTTCTTCATTACATTCGGCAACTTGATTTGAAGTTAGCTTCCAGTCATCATTAGTTGTAGCCTCTTCTGATTCATCAAGAGAAGTTGCATAGAATTGGTAGGCTTTATCATCTCTATAGTAACGAAGAGAAGATTCAATCTCATCTGCTGTTTGAAAGCGAGAAGAATTGTTATGTAGGCTACCCCAAAATAAATGGTTTCCCTGTTCCTGGAAGCAATGAATAGGCGGAGATGTAAAGATTTCGTTTGTTGATAGATTTTTTAGTTTTAGATGGTAGGTTCCACTCTCATTAAAATAGAGATTAGGTAAAGTTAGAAATCCTGTTTCAGGGACAAAAAGCTTCCACTGTAAATTCTCTCGTAAGTGTTCATAAGAAAGCTCAATTAAAGTTCCTTCGGGAGCATTTCCTGTTAAGTTCCCAAAGGCATCTTCAAATCTCAAAAAGACATCAAATCTGCTGTTTTTAAAAACTACAGAGGGGGCAATAATCCTAATATTATTTAGTTTGTTTCCTCTCACATCTAACGAAAAAATTTCAGGATCTTTGTCTTTAAAGTCTCCTTTTCCTTTTGTGTCTACATAGAGATGAAATGGCTTTCTTCTTTGTGTAAAAGATTGAGACAGCGTTCCCTGTCCTGGTTTTTGTGGAGGGCAACCAATTGTAATGACTAGTTTTTCTCCATTAGAGACTTCTTCAGGGAGGTTAAAATCATAGACAAACTGCTGATCATCTATTTCAAGAGCTTTTGGATAAACAGATTTTCCGTTAGGAAGTGAAAGCCAGATAGCGTTCCCTTTTGCTTTCGAGCTTGCTTCAGGTAACTGCCATTCGCCCGCTTTTCCCGTTGAGAGGGGATCAAATCTTAAACATGTATTGGCAGGAAGATGAGAGGGGGATATAAAAACAAATTTCCAAGTACCGACTTCACCGGCACGCGCAACACCTGGTTCAACTGTGCAAATAGATCTAGCCATAAAAAAATCCTTTTTTGAAAATTATACTCTATCTCGCTATTACAAATCGAGTCTTTCTGATTTTTCGGGTGTAATTTTTACTTCTATGATTTGCCGTTCATCGCTTTTTAAAACTTCTATATGAAAATTTTCTCCATGAACGATTGTTCCAGGTTTTGGAATAGACCTTGCTTGCAAAGAAATAAATCCTGCAATTGTCTCATATTCAGGACCATGAGGAAGTTCTATGCCAAGCTCTTTTTCAACATCAATAATGCTCATAGTTGCATCGACAATCCAGCTTTTGTCAGTTGTCTCTTTATAAAGAATTTCTTCTCCTACGTCATGCTCATCTCTAATTTCGCTGCCGACTAGTTCTTCTAAAATGTCTTCAATAGTAATAAGACCTTCTGTGCAACCGTATTCATTTACAACAATAGCGGAGTGAATTTTTTTAGTCCTCATTTCGCTAAATAGGTCTCTTATTTTTTTATTTTCAGGAGAAAATAATATTTCACCTGAGAGCGTTGAGACAAATGTTGTTTTAATTTCATCAAGAGAGTTTTTTTCTAAACAGTTTACACAAAATTCCATCACATCTTTATAAAGTAAGACGCTTGTTATATCATCAATACTTTCGCTAAAAAGAGGAATTCTACTATAACCCTCTTGAATGAAGAGCTTGAGAGATTCATAGACTGTTGCTTTTTCAGGAAGACAAAGCATGTCGGGTCTTGGGACCATAATTTCTCTTGCAACAAGATCTCCGAATTGAGCGATTGAAGAGACGAGTTTTTTCTCCATTGGATCAAAAAGATTTTGACGTTCAGCTTCTTCTAAAAGATCGAGTAGTCGTTTTTTTAAATGCTGTGAAGAGGAGGTTAAATTTTGAGATGTTGAGGTCGGGGAGAGCTTTTTTTCAAGCCACAAAACAGGATAAACAAGGGGAAAGAGCACAATTGCATAGATAGATGAGAAAAATGAAAAAAGTTTCAGTGTTGCGATTTTGGCATGAGTTGCAAAAAAATGGAGCAGAAAATAAAAGCATAATGCAATGCAGAGGAGAAAAAAAATCGCACTAAATGCCCAGGTTAAGGAAATTAATAATTTTGCGGAATGAGTGATTTGAATTCCTTCACGAAAAAAATCGTTTGAAATTAAAAAAATCGCCCCACTTGTGCCATATATTATATAGCTTATTGAGCTGCATAAATTTAAAAAATCTTTCAGAGTGGGTGAATGGGTTTGCGTCTTTGACGAAAATAGAGTTCCAAGTTTTTTTATAACAAAAAAATGAATAGTTGATTTTGAAAACTCCTCTTCAAGCTCAGATGGAGTAAAATCTTTAATAGCAGTTTTTATCGCCATTAAGATCGAAGCTCCAAACAAAAAGAAAAAAGGGAGAAGGATAGGTTTTAGGGTCATGAGGTTTATATAGCTGGAATTTGATTAGATAACACGAGGTTTTTTTTGATCAGATGATCCATGATCTCATTTTCGCCCTTTCGCATTTCGATTTCCTCTTTTGGGTCAATATCGTTATATCCGATGAGATGCAAAATTGTGTGCACAAGATAAAGCGTGGTTTCTTTGTAGGGGTCTTCGGGAGAATACTCAATAGCAGCGAGAGGGCATATAAAAACTTCTCCTAGTAGATTTTTTTCTCTAATAGGGAATGTAATGCAATCTGTTGGTGTTGGATCATTAAAAAAATCTTTATGAATTCGGGATATTTCTTCTTGTGTGACAAAATGTATAATCAACTCAGTAAAAGAGATATTTTTTAATACAAATATCTCTTCTACAATTGCTTTCACTTTTTTTTTATCAATAAAAAGATCAGCTTGGTTATTGTGTTGAAGAATCTTCACAAAAGTTATTTATGACGGTACTTTTGTTTTTGGAAGACCGAATACAGAAGCTCTATCTTTCCAATGATCTCTTGATTTCATCAACTTAATACGCTCAAAACGGGTAAAAACGTTTCGTTTTTTCGTCCCTTTATTTGCTTTTCCGTAACTTCCGTGTTTAGACATTATTTCACCTTAGCTATAAAAACATGATTATTTTTTACTGAATTTTCAAGGGGTTTGTACCCATGAGGCAAATTATCTTTTTTAGGTCCTGTCTTCTTAGCGAAAGAGCATTTCAGCTTGCGAGGACATACCATGCGTCTTTGTTCTTGCTTGCTTGGTCTTGTCATATAAATTCCTTAATTCAGATTAATTAATTTAGAAAAAACTATAGCTGAATTTCTAAATGTTTGCAAGAAGTCTATTTTTGAGATTCGGGAAGATAGATTCCACAGGAAATAAGAAATTTGAAAGCATCTTCTAATGAGATATCTAAATTTATAAGTTGATCCTCATGGGTGAGTAAAAGAAAGCCCGATGTAGGGTGGGGGGATGTTGCTATAAATATTACTTTCATAGGTGCATTTGTCTTAGAGGGAGGTAATTTATTTCGTATTTCTATAGGAGCAACGCCGGCAACTAGCCCAAGTGTTCTAGAATCTTTGAATGGAAAAGGAACTGCAACAACTCTACTAAACATCTTTTCATCATCTGAAAAGACGGCTGAAATAATATCTTTGCACGCTTTGTAAATAGAGTTTATCAAAGGAATTCTTAAAATAAGAAGGTGAATTTTTTTAACAAACCAGTGAAAAAAGATCTTTTTTCCTAGATAACCGAGAAGAAAAACAAAGCTGAAGAGTAAAATTAAAATTAAAGTTCTACTAATAAAAATAAGAAGGGTTTGGTGGTTTGATAAATTTAGACGTAAGTCACTTGCAAAAAGAACAAAATTTTGGACATAGCCTAGAAACGGGTTTGTTAAAACATCTATGAAAAATCGAATTAACCATAAAGTTATGGTAATAGGTAGAAGAATAATAAGACCCGATAAAAGGTTTTTTCTCATGGCTGATTTCCGTTGAGTTCAGGGGTAACAACTCCGCAGGAGACGATGTACTTAATTGCATCTTCTGGTTTCATGTCTAAAAAAATGAGATCACTTTTTTTGTACATAATAACAAACCCTGTAGCAGGATTTGGGGCTGTTGCAACAAAAACAGAGAGAAGCTCTTCCCCGATTTTTTCTGAACACTCTTTAGGAGCATCTTCTGAAAGAAGGCCAATTGCATAAATATCATGTCCGGGAAATGGAACTAAAACAACTTTTCTGAAAGTGTTTTTTCCATGACTGAACAAATGAGTTACAATATCTTTTGTAGTTTTGTAAACTTTGTTGACTAGAGGAAGTTTATGTAAAATTTTTTCGCCGATAAGGAAAATCCATTTGATAAAAACATAACGGGCTAACATTCCAAGTGTCAAAATGACTAAGAAAAGACAGACTAATATAATGAGTTGGCTCGTATAACGAAGAGTTTGCTCAGGAGAAAAAATTAGAAATCCTTTATTAGCAATTTGATAGCTAGATAGTATATGGGCAACAACCCCCATAAAAGGTTTAGTAAGAAAGTTAACGACAAAAGCTATAATCGCAAGTGTAAGAGCGATAGGTAGTAGTAAAATAACGCCTGTTAAAAAGTACTTCTTCATGGACCCATATTACGCTGATAGATAAATAAGGTGAAGCCTTTTTAAAGGGGGGAAATAGGGTCAAATGTTTGACCCTATTTAGCTATTTAATTGGTAGAAAGAAAAATAGATGAAAAACTATTGTCAAAATACTTGTTATCACGTTCAAAGCAATAACCCATGGTAGTACCATGATTTTTTTTGAAAAAAATGTAACTGCAATAAAAATTGGCAGCAATAGATTTAAACTTAATAAAAACAACATAAATTATTCTCCTTTTTTATTATTAAATTATAATATTAATTTTTTTATTTTAATATATCAAAAGGGTGGAAAAATTGTAACTTTTTTATACAATTTTTAGTTTTCTTATCTTAAGAGAGACCAAGAGCATTCGCCTAAAAGAAGGTCAATAGACTCAATCATCACTTGAATCGGTTTTCCTATAGAGTAAGTTTGACCTGTGGCATCACCTGTGAAAACCCGTCTTTTATCATCAAAGTGGTAGTATTCATGTCCTAAATTGGATACGTGGATAAAGCCCTCAAAGCCAATAAAATCCAGATCAAAAAAGATGCCCATAGGTTTGATGTTTGTGATTGTAACAGAAAAAATTTTATCTTTTGTTTCAGAAATAATTTTTTCTAAATAGCGGAGTTTTTTTAGTTTAATCACACTCATTTCAGCTTTAAAGCTTTTTCTTTCTTGCTCTGTGCACCAAAGAGATATCAGTTTTAGATTTGGGGTATAATTTTTATCAAACAAGAGTCTATGAACAACCAAGTCTGAGTATCGTCTAATAGGGCTTGTAAAATGAGTATAGTTTTCTAAAGCAAGTCCAAAATGGCCAATGTTATTTTCTGAGTATACAGCAAGCTTCATACTTCTGATAAATCTTATTGCAAGTTGCTCTAAGAGAGGGGAGTTTTGAGCTCTTTCAAATAGTGTAATTAAATCTTTTTCTTCAGGCTCTGGAGGAATTTGAAATCCTATAAGTCTTGCGTAGCCATAAAATTCTTTCATATTTTCTGGGTTCGGCTCTTCATGAATACGGAAAATTGCATCCTTTCCTTGATCAAGAAGGTGTTTTGCAACAAGTTCATTAGCTTTTAACATAAACTCTTCAACCATTTGGTGAGTAATGTCATATTCAATCCGTCGATAGCCGTTTGGAACCTTTTTTTCATCAAGAGTTAGTTTAATTTCAGGCATCGAAAGTTCAACGCTACCCCTCTCTTTCCGCTGCTTTTTTAAAATAAGAGCAAGTTCTACTAAAAGGTTTAGTTCATTAATTAAATCGCTCTCTTTTTTGCCATCGAGTACTTCTTTAGCCTCTTCGTAGGTAAAACGCTTTTTACTTTTTATAATTGAGCGAACAAACTTGTATTTTAGCAAGTTCCCCTTAGAGTCAAATTCCATAAGGGCGGACGCTGTCAGTCTGGTTACTTTTTCTTTTAGGCTACAAAGGTCGCTTGATAGCTCGTGGGGAAGCATGGGCACAACCCCGTCTAAAAAGTAAGTCGAGTTGCTTCTTTTAAATGCCTCTCTATCTAAAGCTGAGCCTACTTTTACAAAATGTGAGACATCAGCTATGTGAACGCCTAAATGGTAGTGTCCTTTTTTATCTTTTGTAATCGATAAAGCATCGTCATAGTCTTTGGCATCAACAGGATCGATTGTCATGCAGGTTAAGTCAGTTAGGTCGACGCGATCCTCTTTTTTTATCGAGTTTTTCTGATTAAAAGAGAGCGCTTCTTTTAAAACCGTTTTAGGAAAATCTTTCCGAATGTCATATTCTGCGATGGCAACTTCTGTATCGATTGTTGGATCATCTATATTCCCAAATAGTTTTGAAAATTTACAAAAAACCTTTCCAGGGGTAGTTTTTTCAATTTGCATCAAAACTCTATCACCCTGTCTCCATTTCTTTTTTGCTACTTTATTTAAAATTATATCCCTCTCTTCACCAACGACAGGGGAGTAAATAACAGCATCTCCAGTTTTTAAAACGTTTACAACGATGCCGACTATTTTTTTTCTTTCGCGTTTGACAAGTCTAACAACCTTTCCTTCAAATCCTTTAGCTGATTTTGCGACAACTACGATTTCAACAATGTCGCCATCAATAGAACCTTTTAGTTGGGAAGCTGGGATAAAAACATCGTCATGATCTTCATTTGTAGGTGAAACAAAACCAAAACCTTTGCTGTGTAGGCTTAATTTCCCCTCAAGAATCCCTTTTTTTTTCACTGACATAGATACCGCTTGTGATACAAATATTGGTTTTTTGTTCTCATAATCTCTATCTTTAAATTCCTTGCAGGCTATTCTATGTTCTAGTAGCAGAGCGGCCTCTAGTATCAACTAAGTCTAACTTAAATTTGGCTCTGTTAACAAATTCACTAAAAAAGTGAAATTTTCTCTTTTTTATCATGTTTGCTTTGATTTTTTAGCCTACTTTTATAAGAAGGTTTTTCAAAGCACTTTGGTTAAAGCGCATTATGAATTTTTCTTTAGAAAATCCCTATGGTTGAATATCTCTTGGTTTATTCTCACTCTATCGAAAAGAGTGATTTATGACAAAGAGCAATTTTGTTCTTTAGCAAGAAGGTATGTGTTTTCTAAAAGCATGGCAATTGTCATAGGTCCTACTCCTCCTGGAACTGGAGTAATAAAAGAGACAATTTCTTTTACGTCAGAATAATTAACATCACCTACAATTTTGTCATTTACCCTGTTAATACCAACATCTATGACGACAGCACCTGGTTTTACCATCTCTTTTGTAACAAATAATGGTTTGCCGATTGCGGCAATTAAAATATCTGCCTGTTTGCAAATGTTTGAAAGATCTTTTGAGTGGCTGTGCACTAAAGTGACAGTTGCATTTCCATACGCTCTTTTTTGGGAAAGAAGATTAGCTAGTGGTCGTCCCACAATATTGCTTCTCCCAATAACAACGACATGCTTGCCTTTAGTCTCAATTTGATATGCCTCTAACAGTTTTAAAACTCCTAAAGGTGTGCAAGGGATAATTGCATGTTTATCTCCCGTTATCATTTTTCCTACATTAAAAGGGTGAAAGCCATCTACGTCTTTGTCTGGATCTATCGTTAAGAGAACTTTTTCTTCGTTAATTTGAGAAGGAAGAGGCATTTGCACAAGAATACCGTTGATAGAAGGGTCTGAATTTAAATTCCCAATTAGTTCTAAAAGCTCAAATTCGGTTGTTTCATCTGGTAGCTCGATTTTTAAGGACTTGATGCCAACTTCACTGCAAGCCCGCTCTTTCATGCGGACATATGCTTGAGAGGGAGGATCTTTTCCAACTAGAACAAAAGCTAAAGTGATAGAGTGTTTTTCTCGAGAAATTTTTTCTTTTAACTTCTCTTGAAACTGTTTTGCTAGTTCTTTTCCTGAGATATCCATTTTATTAATTCCTTGTGAATGAGTCCGTTAGTTGCTATAATGCTCTGTTTTTTAGGCGAGTCAAGAATTGGCTTTGATTGATCAAGTGTTGTAACAACACCGCCTGCTTCTTGCACTATCAGCATGGAGGCTGCAAAGTCCCAAACGTTAATGTGTCTGTCAATAAAACCTTCTAAAGATCCTTTTGCGACATAACACATATCTAAAACAGTCGAGCCAGATCTCCTTAAAATCCCGATATTTTCTGGGATCGATGTTAGCATTTCTAATCGAAGAGAGACTCCAGATATGAAAGGATTAGATCTTGAACTTACACTTAACTGTTTTCCATTCATTGTAGCGCCATAGCTTTTTTTGGCTACAAAAAGTTCGTTTGCTATTGGATCAATTACAACACCTACATAAACCGTGTTTTCAAACATCGCCGCGATGGAACAACCAAATGAAGGGATTTGTCTAGAGAAGTTCCAAGTTCCATCGATAGGATCGATGATCCATGTAATTTCTTTGCTAAAAACACCTCTTAAGCCTGATTCTTCACCTAAAAAACAGTGGTTAGGAAAACTTTTAGAAATTGTCTCGATAATCACTTTTTCGGCCTCTTTATCAAATTGTGTAACCACATCGTGGGGGCCTGATTTTTCAGAAATAGTTAAAGAAGAGTAAAACCCCTCTTTTACGACATCTGAGGCTCTTAAAATTGCTGAGATTGCAACACTTTCAAGGCTTGATATCGGTATGTCATTTACTAACAATTCTTGATAAGCCATTTCTAAATAATCCTAATTTAGTTTTATAAAACTGAATTTGTTTTGGATCTGTGAGATACTTGTATAAAAAAGTGGGTAATATTGCCCAAATTAAAGTATAGATCCCATCCAAGAGAGGCATGCAAATCAAATCGGTGAATAGGGAAATAAGAGTAAGTTTGATAGGGGAGCCTAAGAAAGGGTAGAGAAAAAAGTGGAGTAGAGTTGAGACAAAGGAGAAAAAAGAGGCGTAAAACATAAAAGAAACAGTCTTTTCTTCAGAAAAAAACTTTTTGTATCGGGAGAGAAAAAGAGCAGAAAGTATGTAGTTTAAAGCAAAAAAACCAAGAGGTGTAGTTTTAGCATATACATCTACTGTTAGGCCCGCTATGAAGGCCACCCAAACTGTTTTTGGTAAGGAGAGCCTAGAAAGGGCAAAGAGAATAATTGGCATAAAGCCTAAAATTCGTATTTGAGGGAATAAAATGGGGGCTAAAAGCTCTCCTGAAAGGCTTAGAAAAAAAAGAAAGAGATAAAATTTCATCTAATAGCCATTGTATTAAATTGCGCAATCTAGGTAAACTAAAAACCATGGATTTATTCTTTGTTAGAGTTTTCTCTGATCTTTGTGTGCGCTAAGCGCACTACCTTTTTTATCTGTTAGTTTTTTCTAGACACCAAATTTACTTAAGGAAAAGAGATGAAATTTTTTAATAAAGATTCGTTAGCTGTAGGTCTTGCCATGTTTTCTATGTTCTTTGGGGCAGGCAACATTATTTTTCCCCTCGCAATTGGGCAATTGGGGGGTGATAAAACTTTTTTTTCTATCTTAGGTCTTATTTTTACAGCCGTATTAGTCCCATTTATGGGGGTTTATGCGATGATTAAATACGAAGGGGATAAAAGAAAGTTTTTTGGTAAAATGGGGAAAACACCAGGGTTTTTAACAGCTTTTTTTACTATTCTACTACTAGGTCCTATGGGGTCAACACCCCGTTGTATAGCACTTGCATACTCAACTCTAAAGAGTTTTTTACCTCAAGTCTCCATGTATCTATTTGCTCTGCTTTCATGTCTTGTCATTTATTTTTGCGCAGCCTCAAAAAAAAGATTGCTTAGTTTATTGGGTGTTTTTTTAACACCTCTTTTATTACTATCTCTTATTGCAATCATATTATTAGGTTTTATTTATCCTTCTCATTTAAAAGTTGTAGAGTCTTATGGTATAGAGCTTTTTTTTAGGGGGCTAAAAGAGGGATATAATACAATGGATCTTCTTGCAGCCTTTTTCTTTTCATCTTCGATTTGCTCTCTTTTGAAAACAAATGTTCATAAAAATAGAATTGCTTTGCAGGCAAGTCTGATTGCCATGACACTTTTAATATTAATCTATGCAGGATTTAGTTTTATAGCAGCTATGCATGGGGGTGATTTTATGAGAGATGAAATTTTGAGTCAGATTACCTTTAAATTAATGGGGCCTTATGCAGGCATTTTTGTCTGTTTTGCAATAGGTCTTGCTTGTCTTACAACCGCAGTTGCTCTAATTTCAGCGTTTACCGATTTTTTAGAAAAAGAAATATGCAAAGAAAAATTTAGCTATAGAAGTTTGCTCGTACTCTCTTTAATAGTTACTTATTTAGTAGCAACTTTAAAGTTCGATAAAATTTCGGCATTTTTAGGCCCGATTTTGCAAATTATTTATCCTGCTTTAATTGTCTTAACAGTCATAAACATTTTAACTAATTTAAAAAAAGAGGTTTATGTATGAAAAAACTGTTTCAGTCATACGCTTTTATGCTGATTGCTATCATGACGGGAATTTTTGCTGCTTTTTTAGATGTGTCGTTTATAGCTCTCTTTGCCGAGAGTATCAAAGCCATTTTTATGAATTTTTTAAAGTTGATTGCAACTCCCATCGTTTTTTTGGCAATCGTAGCAACAATTTCTAATATGCAGGGTTTAAATGAGATGCAGAATTTAGGGAAGAGGGTTTTTGGATACACTCTTTTTACCACATTGCTTGCAGCCTCAGTTTCGCTCGCTTTATTTCTTATCATAGATCCTGCAAAAAATCTAGAAATTGGTTTAGAAGGGAAGGAAATTTTACAAAATGAGAGCTATTTTTCATTTTTTCTAAATATTATGCCTGGAAACTTTGTGCAGGCATTTTTGGAAAATAATGTGATAGGGGTTGCTCTGATTGGATTTTTATTAGGAATTGCAATTTTAAAATTGCCTAAAGAAAATAGCATATTTTTAAGCTCGATGTTCTCATCGCTTTTTAAAGCTCTCTTGAAAGTTGCCGAGTTTATTACAATTTTTATCCCTTTAGCAATTTGGGCCTTTACATTTTTACTTGTAAAAGATTTGCGTGGAAATTTTGGTCAGTTTCATAGTTTAGTTCTCTATTTAACCGTAGTGATCCTTGCAAATATAATACAAGGGTTTGTTGTAATTCCTATTATTTTAAAAATGAAGGGAATTTCTCCAATAAAAACTGCAAAGGGCTCAATAAATGCTATCCTTCTTGCATTTTTTTCTAAGTCATCTAACGCAACACTTCCTTTAAGTATGGAGGTAGCAGAAAAGAAATTAGGGATTTCTTCTAAAGTTGCAAGTTTTTCACTCCCTCTTTGTACAGTTATTAATATGAACGGGTGTGCTGCATTTATATTAGCTACAGTTTTATTTGTGTCAAAAATATACGGAATTAACTCGTCTCCAATCGGACTTGTCACCTGGATTTTTCTTGCGACTCTTGCAGCAATAGGAAATGCAGGTGTTCCTATGGGTTGCTTTTTTTTAAGTTCTACATTTTTACTCTGGATGAACGTCCCTCTCACTATGATGGCGCTAATTCTACCGTTTTATGCGTTTTTAGATATGATTGAAACCGCGTTGAATGTTTGGTCAGACATTTCGGTAACAGCCATTTTAGATAAAGAGCTTAAGCAATCAGAAAGAAAGCGATTAGGAGAGGAAAGTTTTGAAAGTAAGTGTTCTGCGTGAAAAAAGAGAAGATTGCAACCTTTTTCAAGCTCCTCTGAAGAAGCCTGGGAATTTTGGTCTTTTAGGTCATCTTTCATTTGAAAGAGGAGGCCAAATGTCTGTCCAAACTGAGAATAGGTAGCAATTTCATCTTGAGAAAGATTTTTAATATAGGCCCCTGATAAAAGAGCTGTAGTAAAAAGATTCGCTGTTTTGTATGAAGCAATTTTTTGATAATCTTGCCAAGAAATTGTTTGGTTTTTTGATTGAAGATCTAGAAATTGCCCTTCAATCAAGCTATTTGCGCCAACATTTTTTGCGATTAGATTCGTGATTTTCACAATTAGTGCAGATGGGAGTAAGCTTTCTGAAACAATTTCAAATGCAAGCGTTAATAAAAGGTCTCCAACTAAAATTGCAGTAGATTCATCAAACGCTTTATGTAGAGTTGGTTTGCCCCTTCGAAAATCATCGTTATCCATTGCGGGAAGATCGTCGTGTATGAGGGTGTATGTGTGAATCATCTCGATAGCAGCAGCAATATCTAGGCCCTCATTTCCTGCAATAGAGAGAAGCATTTTTGGTCTAAGTCTTTTTCCGCCTGAAAAAAGTGCGTACTGACTTGCGTCTCTAAGTCTTTGATTAGATATTTTCAAAAGAGAATTTTCAAGCTTTTCTTCTAGCAAGAATTGCATGGTAGTAATATTCCTTTTTCTAGTTGTAGCTTAGTTTCCACAAGTTTTAAAAAATTATTATCGTGTGTTACAACTATCAAAGATTTATTAAATTTTTGGCAAGAAGTAAGCAAAATAGTTTCAACTTGCTCTTTAGAATACTTATCAAGATTACCAGTTGGTTCATCGGCCAAAATTAGGTCGGGGTTATTCATAAAAGCTCTTGCAATTGCAGCACGCTGCTTTTCTCCACCAGAGAGGTATTTTACTGGAAACTTCACTCTATGAGAAAGACCTACTTGGTTGATAAGAGCTAAAGCCTCTTCATACGCTTGACTCCCTTTAAAAGTAGGTCTTCTTGCAATTTTTGCTTTTAAGAGAACATTTTCAAGCAGGCTTTCCTCTTCGAGTAAATTACTGGATTGAAAAACAAATCCAAATTTTTTATTCCGAATTTCAGAAATCATGCTGGGTCTAATGAGGTTTCCATAAAAATAGATTGAACCCGAGGTAGACTCTTCAAGAGTTGCCAATATTTGCAAGAGAGTGCTTTTTCCAGAGCCTGATACACCCGTGATTGCGACGCTTTCATTAGGCTTAATCTCTAAAGAGATCTCTTTTAAAACAGCGATTTTTTCAGGGTGATAAAACTCTTTGGTGATTTTTTCTGCTTTTAACACAAAGTTTTTATTCATTCCGACCTCAAAATAGCAGACGGCTTTAATTTGCATGCTTTAATAGCAGGAATAAGACCTGCAAAAAAAGATAGTAGCGGTGAAGCAACTAGGACAAATAAAAGCGCCTTTAGGCTCATTACGTTTGGTAGCGAATCGCCATAAAACAGAGGATTAAACGCATCTCTACCCTCAATAGTACTTAATAAGTTTACAAATAGATCGATGTGAGAAAGGGTAAAATAGGCTAATGAAACTCCAATAAGGGAGCTAATAAAACCAACTGTTACGCCAATTCCTCCAAAGATAAAAGCAATACTTTTCTTTGTTGCACCAAGTGAGAGTAAAATGCCAATTTCATGCTTTTTATCGTTTACTAGTAGCAAAAGTAGTGAAATGATGTTTGAGCAGGCAACTGTTAAAATGAGAACACCTACAAGCATAAAAAGATAACGATCGCTTTGAAATTGACCAATAAGCTCTTTTGCAAACTCGTATTCGTAATAAGGAACAATATCAAAATATTGACTAATCCCTTCTTTTTCAAATTCTTTTGAAAGTATTTCTCTGACTCTGTCTGTCTTTTTGTAATCTTTAAACCAAACTTGAATGCCATTTGTTAAAAGGGGGGCAATTGCTGTTGTTTGGCAATTTACATTCATTGTGTGTACTAAAGAGGGGTCTGATAAAATAAATCTAGCGCCTATTGAAATAACCCCTGGATCATAAAAACCTACAACATGGACAGGAAGTCTTTGTTCTTGGGAGCTCAAAAGAGTTGTTGCCTGGTAAGAGAAAAAGCCTCTATCTCCTAAGAGAACATCGCTATCTCTAAATTGTCTTGGAAGAATAATTCCATTTTCGGGAAGTTGTAATTTTTTTTCTACAAAATAGGCCCACGGGGGTGAGAGCGTTGGTGGAGAGTCAAACTCTGTTTTAAAACTTATTTCTTCAGTTAATATATTTTCTATTGTGGGAGCATTTTTTGACGCACAAGTTACGTTTGCAAGAATTCTTTCCAAAAGGTTCGTCTCTTCATAAAGAGAGGAGAGGTAAATAAGATGCTTTAAATCTCTTAAAGTAGGCTTTTGTATAAGATCTTCTAAATGAGAGGGTGCGCTTGGGTAAGTTGCAATGTAGGAGACTTGAGAGAGAAAGCTTTGGAAATTTCTTGTATGGGGTCTGATCAGCTCAAGTCTCATTAAAGCGCCTGCCACTTCATAATCTTCCGCGGTTAAATCGGAAAATTTAAAAGAAAGGGAGTGAAGTGATGAAAAAATTTTTTTTATAGGATCGAGCTCGTCGATCTCTTTTAAAGGCCAGTAGCTTGGAATCTCTTCATCGGTTGAGCTGTCGTAAGGATCTGTTTTTTGAGCGGAAAGCTTTTCTCGGATGGTTTTGAGAGAGTAGTTTGAAGCTCTTGAAATACTATCTATTTGGTAGTAGTAAGAATTGTAATAAGTCTCTGTCGGGGTAATTCGAATAGGGGCATTTAGAGATGTTAATTTAGAGAGCCATGTTTTTTCAATTCCTTCGGTAATAGAGAGAAAGAGTAATAAAAGCCAGACAACTGTAGAAATAACAAATAAAGATAAAAGCCCAATTAAAGCAACAGAGAGTTGCTTTTTCTTGGGCCACAAGTAGCTTTTAACAAAAAAAAGCTCAAACAAAACTATTTTTTCTCACGAAATAAGACGTGTTTTTTTAATGTAGGATCGTATTTCTTTAGTTCAAGACGTACTGTAGTGTTTCTTGGATTTTTTACTGTGCTCATACGGAAAGTGCTTTCAGTGCTTTCCAAAGTAATGATTTGACGAACTTTCTTTTTAGCCATGGGGTAAACCTCAAATTTTTGGTCGCTATTCTAGCTCATTTTCTTTAAAATTGCAACCTGTTTGTAGGCATTGGTGTTAGATCGAATGGATCAGAGCATTTTTTCTCTTTATACACGTGGTATCCAAGCCCCGCAATCATAGCTGCATTGTCTAAACTAAGGCCAATTTCTGGCCAAAAAATAGTTACATCACTCGGTTTTTTTTCCTCAAAAATCTCCCTCAGACGTCTATTGTTGCTTACCCCGCCACCGATATAGATTGTGTTTAGCGAAAATTTCTCAAGGGCGAGTAGCGATTTTGAAACTAAATCTATGCAAGCAGTTTCTTGAAAACTTGCTGCGACATCGGCTCTATTAGGATTTTTTTTCATTGCATAGAGAACTTGTGTTTTTAAGCCACTAAAAGAGAAATGAAAAGGTTTTTCTTTAATTCTTCCTGGTTTAAAAAAGACTTTTGATTTGTCTCCAAGTTTTGCTAATTTTTCAATTTCAGGTCCCCCTGGGTAGGGTAGATCAAGAAGCCTTGCTGTTTTATCGAAAGCTTCGCCAACTGCATCATCTAGCGTATTACCAAGAAAGGTATATGCGCCTAAATTTTCCATTTTCAATAAAGATGTATGACCTCCTGAGACAATTAATCCGATAGCCGGAAGGGGGGGATTATCTAAATGCATTTGTGCGGCATAGAGATGAGCTTCAATGTGGTTGACCCCTACATATGGAATTTTTAAAGCATAAGCTAACGCTTTTGCTGTACTAAGTCCTATCAGAAGAGCTCCCATAAGTCCCGGCCTTGAAGCAACAGAAATAAGTTCAATATCGGTTTTTTTAATACCCGCTACTTGAATTGCTTCCTCTATTACAGGAATTAAAACATCTGCATGTTTCCTACAAGCAAGTTCAGGAAAAACTCCTCCAAACTCTCTATGTGTCTCTATTTGAGAAAAAACCACATTAGAAAGAATTTTTTTTCCATCTACTACAATACTTGCAGCTGTCTCATCGCAGGTTGTTTCTATTCCAAGCACAATACTCATGGGGAGCATTCTATCAGATTAGAGAATTTCAACCATCTGGATTTCGAAGTTTAAAATTTTTCCTGCTAAAGGGTGATTTGCATCGAGTGTTATATGGTCAGGTGTAACACTTGTCAAAGTGACAATAGTCATCTCTTCTTTTTCTCCAAGCTGTAATTGCATGCCCTCTTCAGGAACTAGGTCCTTGGGGAAGTATTTCCGATCGATTACTTTAACTAAATCTTTTAAATGCTCGCCGTAAGCTTCCTGGGGATGAATTTCTACATCTTTTTTTTCACCTGCTTTCATGCCAACAAGAGCTTTTTCAAAGCCTATGATAAGATCTCCTGATCCAATTTCAACTACAAGAGGATCTCTTTCTAAAGATGAGTCAAATACGCTTCCATCTTTTAACTTTCCTGTATAATGAACTTTTACCTTATCACTCTGTTTTGCTATGCGCATATCTTTCCTTAAATGGTTTTCTATTTTTTATCTTATGATAAGTAGGGAGTAATTGTTAATGTATTTTTTTCGATCAGGGTTTTTCTACCATAACTTGGAACATCTGATATAACTAGCAGAATTCACTAAGATCTGAAAAAATTTACCTAGTTTTTACCAAAGGCCTTTGCCTTCAATTGCTCTACTCTTCGGTGTGAACTAAAATTTAGGCAAACTTTTGCTAGATCTTAGTGAACTCTCTTCTGATCATTGTAGCCATAAACGAGATTTTTTGTTAATTTTAGGCTATGAAAATTGGAATTCTTTTTGGTGGTAAATCAGGAGAGCATGAAGTCTCTATTCGCTCAGCAAAAAGTGTTGCGGAAGCAATTGATCGATCAAAGTATGAAGTTGTTTTGATCGGAATTGATAAAGAGGGGCTTTGGTCAATTTCGGACGAAAGCTTTGAAGTAAAAAACGGCAAGCCTTTTATAGAAGTGTGTCATGAGCTTTTTAGAGGTCTAGATGTCGTTTTCCCAGTTTTGCATGGCCCTTTTGGAGAAGATGGAACCGTTCAGGGAATGCTTGAAATTATGAACATTCCTTATGTGGGAGCTTCTGTATTAGGTTCTTCTGTAGCTTTAGATAAAGATGTTACTAAAAGATTGCTTCGAGATGCAAAAATTCCGATTGCTGACTTTTTAGTCTATAAAACAAAACCTGATTTTGATGAGGTTGCAGAAAAACTAGGCCTTCCTTTCTTTGTTAAACCAGTTACGATGGGATCATCTGTCGGTTTAACGAAAGTAGAATCAAGGCAAGCATTTGATCAGGCTGTTGATCTAGCATTCTGTTATGACTTACGAATTATTCTTGAAGAGACAATTTTTGGAAGAGAGTTTGAGTGCTCTGTTTTAGGGTTAGACAATCCAATAGCATCTTTGCCAGGAGAAGTGATTCCAAAGGGGGGGGTTTACTCTTATGAAAATAAGTATCTTGATCCAGAGGGAGCAAAATTTATTCTTCCTGCCCATCTATCCCAAAAAAAAGTAGATGAAATTAAAAAATTGGCGATTAATGTCTTTGATATTCTTTGTTGTTCAGGAATGGCAAGGGTCGATTTTTTTATGGATCAATACGAAACAATCTATGTTAATGAAATAAATACAATACCTGGTTTTACAAATATTAGCCTCTACCCAAAACTTTGGGAAATTTCAGGGGTTTCTTACTCAGAGCTAATTGAAAGACTAATTTTTCTTGCTTTAGAAAAAGCGCGAAAGAAAAATCTTTTAACAATTTCTGTTTAAAAATATAGTCGCTCTTAACAGTGCATTTGAACTAAAAATAGCAAAACTAGTAATACTAGAAACTAAAAGGAAATTAATGAATTACCTACTAGCTCTTTTAATAGCAGTATGCTCGCTCCAAGCTGAAACTATTACACAAGTAACAAAAAGCAATTTGGAAGAAGTTTTATCATCTGAATATGTGATTATTGATGTCTATGCAAATTGGTGTGGTCCATGCAGAAGATTTGCTCCTATTTTTGAAGAGGTTGCGAGTTTGGAAGGTCAAAAATATCGATTTGCAAAAGCAGATATAGATACTGATGAAGAAGTTTCAACTATCTATAATGTTTCAACAGTTCCTACAATTCTCTTTATAAGAAATAAAGAAGTTTTAGGAAGGCATACAGGATTAATGACAAAAGATGCGTTTCTAAAAAAGATACAAGATTGCTTTAAATAGAAGGAAGGCCGCCGAATTTTTTGATGATCTCCTTGCCCCAAAGGCCAACCCAATGAATGATTTGCGCATTAATATTGATGCCCTGGCACATCCGCCAGTTGTACTCCTCGGGTAGTTCATCTATTTTGATATTTTCAGAATGGATAAGAAAAGATAAAAGATTTTGATCACCAACGTAATTTGTAGACCCATTTTTAGATGCAGCTGCCCATTTTTCGATTAGAGGGGAATTTTTTTTATAAACAATCACCCCTGAATTATAGGTGTTCGGTTCTTTAATATCTTTTGCAAGCGATACATGTTTATAGGTAAACAAGGGGTCTAAAGGTCCTAAGACTTCACAATCTAAATCGAGCCAAATAGTTTTGTCAAAAGGTGTTAGTGTTGTTGCTAGCGGTTTTTTAAACCAGCAACTTCTAGTATGCGTTATCTCATCTCCATACGAGTTTTTTGCAAGAGTCATAATTTTCTCGTTAGCGGAAACTGCAACTTCAAAGGAAAAAGGAATTAAATCTCCTTTTTCTTTGCACCACAAGGCCATCTTAGAGCTCATTCCAAAATCGACAAAGGCTACAGGATAGGAGTTATGTTTTGTGTACTTCTCCCACCACCACTCAAGAAGCCATTCTTGGTGACTGTCACTTGCTACTAATATACCTTCTGTTTTTTTCATGATACCTTTTCACTTTTCTTTTTGGCCTAAAAGATAGGAAAGACCTCCAAAATTTTTAATGATCTTTTTTCCTTGAGGACTAAGCCAATGAAAAATAAGGACATCAAGATTTAGACCCCGATCGACTGTCCAATTGTATTCAGGCGGCATCTCATTTACTTTCCTATTTTCTGATAAAATTAGGAAGGTAAGGTAGTTTTCATCTCCTACAAAATGTTCAGACGCTTTTTCAGCGCCCATTGCCCATTTCTGAATAAGAGAGCAGTTTTTTTCATAAACAACAACACCTGAGTTGTAACTGAAGATTTTATGCACATTTTTCGCAAGAGCTAAACCATTGTATGCAAATAAAGGGTCTAAAGATCCTAGAATTTCACAATCTAGGTCGATCCATATTGTTTTTTCAAAAGGTGTTAGGGTAAAAGCTTGAGGTTTTTTAAACCATGCATTCCGATTTGAAAGCATTTTCTTTGTTTCAGGAGAGGAAATTTTATTTGTGTGGATTGCTTCGATCATTTTTCGAATCTTAAAATTTGATCTAACTTCAATAGAATGGGTGAATGGGATTAATGCACCTTTTTCCTTACACCAGAGCACCATCTCAGGACTCATGCCGAAATCAACAAAGGCAACCGGATAAGAATTATATCTTATGTAATTCTCCCACCACCACTTAAGAATCCATTCTTGCTCATTATCTGTAGCTACTAGTATGCCATGAGTTGTTTTCATGCCTTTTTTTTAATGAAAATCTCTTTCTTAGCAATCTATTTAATTACCTCAAAAAAAAGACCTAATAGACTGATTTTAAGCAGAATAATCGTTTATTAAAAAAATGATGCAAGAGTGACTCGACCGATTAAACCTCCGATAGCACCCCCTAATGCGGAAAAATAGATTAGAGTTGTGACTGTGAGGGAAAATGAAAGTGGAGTTGCACTACTTAGGGGGACCGGAAAGTAGTCATCGAGTAGTGTTGCGGTTGCTCTAAGACTTAAGGATGTTCCGAGAGCTGCGCCTATAAGTGTTGATGCCTGTAAGGCTACTTTTTTTGCTGTAGAGCTTGGGAGGGTCGGGAATCTTGTTTGACTCAGGAGGGGTAGCTGATTGGATGTGAGGTGATTGCTATTTGGTCTAATAGTCATAAGATACTCCTTTGATTACAAAAAAAAAATAATAGATTATATTATATTTAAATAATTAATTATTCAATAAAAATAAAAAAAATAAGAGGTAATATATGTTACAAGAGAAGTTAAACCAAATTCTTGCTAAATCAGAGTATGTGATTGTTTTAGCCGGAGCCCATTGGTGTGGTTTTTGCAGTAAATTTAAATCTGTTTTTGAAGAAGTTGCTATGCAGCACGGTTCACAATATGCATTTGAAAATTTCGATGTGACACAAGATGCTGAATTTCCAAAAAATCATAAAATTTCAGGCTTTCCTACGATCTTATTTATGAAGCAAGGTAAAGAGATTGCAAGAGAAATGGGATATATGAGCAAAGAAGATTTTACTATGAAAATAGCAAAACATTTCAAAGATTAATTAATAGATAATAATACCTGATTTTATTATTAAGAGATTATGCAAAGCATAATCTCTTTTGTTTTACTTTTTTTGACATTTACTTCGTGCGCGAATGTAGGAAAGCGTGCATCGCTTGTAAAGCCTTTAAAATCTGTAGATATTGAGGAGGTTAGAAATTCTGCAATTAAAGATAAAGCACTATTTACCTCAGGGGATTGGCCGGAAAAAAATTGGTGGGATGATTTTGAAGATAAAAGGCTTTCTTCTTCCATAGAAAAGGCTTTAAAAGATAGTCCTTCGTTGCAGAGTGTTGAAGCAAGAGTTTTAGCTGCAAGAGCTCATGCAGAGGTAGTTCGTTCTAAGCTTTTTCCAAAAATAGATGCCCTTTTTAATTTAATTTGGGTCTATTTTAGCAAAGATATTCAAAAGCAATTCCCGAGCGTTGATCCAAATTTTCATTTTTATACGGCTGGGTTTGATTTTACCTATGAATTTGATTTCTGGGGAAAAAACAAAAAGACATTTTTAGCAGCTATTGGAGATGTAGAGACAGAAAAAGCTCTCTATGAACAGGCAAAAATCATTCTAACCACATCTGTGGCAATTTCCTATTATAATTTACAAGCAACTGTTGCAAAGTTACAAGTGATAAACGCTCTTTTAGAAAATAGGAAAAAACAATTAGAGCTAACGCATTTAAAAGATGAAAATAAAATCGCAGATCAAATTGAAGTCGCAAGAGTTAAAGGAGAGGTTTTATTTTTAGAAGAGAGTAAGAGAGCTTTGGAAGAAGAAAAAAATCTTCATCAAAGTTCATTTCTTACATTGATCGGACAGAATCCCGCTGTAGATATAGACTTTGATTATAGTTGGAAGGTCCTTTATACCCGGTTTGAAATTCCTAAAGAGATAGGACTTAAACTTCTTGCTAGAAGAGCCGATCTCGCAGCTCAAATGGCTAGAGTAAAAAAATCGGCAGATCTTGTCGGTGTTGCAATTAGTCAGTTTTATCCAAGCGTTAATTTAGCAGGACTTATTGGGTTTCAAACTCTTGATTTTGATCATCTTTGTACCGGGCGTTCATTTATGCCATCTCTTTTGCCTCTTGTGCAGTTGCCAATTTTTCATGGGGGAGAATTAAGGGGTAATTTGAAAGAAAAAATGGCGCTGCATGAATCTGTTGTTTTTGCCTATAACGATGCCATTTTAAATGCGGCAAACGAGGTTGTGAGAAGCATTAATAGATTGAGAGCGTCGCATGAAAGATTAGACTTTCAAATGCAAAAGACCTCGCTTGCTAGGGAGATGAGTGAATTAACAAATATTAAATATAAACAAGGAATTGATTCGCTTCTTAAAGCGCTCCAGGTTGAAGAACAGTATTTATGGGTTGAATTGCATCAAATTGAGCTTCAGAGAATTAAATACGAATCCATCATTTTATTAATTAAAGCGTTAGGTGGCGGGTATACAGATGAATAAGAAATTACTTCCACTCTCAGCTCTCTTTTTTTTAAGTTTAGGTATGATAGCATTTATTTGGTGGATTGGGTGGGGACAGTATAAAAAATCTACAGATGACTCCTATGTAGGAGGAAATCAAGTTCGATTAACATCGCAGATTTCTGGATCTGTCGTCTCTATTTATGCAGATGACACAGAGCTTGTTGAAGAAGGACAAGTTTTAGTAGTTCTTGACAAAACAGACAGATTGATAGCGTTTGAAAAATCAAAAGCTATTCTTGCAGAAAGAGTTAGAGAAGTAAAAAAGTTGTTTGAGAATGTCTATGTGCTCTTTAGCGATTATCAAAAAGCCGAAGCTAGAGTTATGGAGACAGAGGTTCGCTATCTGAATCGAAAACAGGTTGTCGAAAGTGGGGCTGTTTCTAAGGAAGAGTATATATTTTCAGAAACAGATTATCTTTCGGCAAAAGCAGATTTGACCCGGGCCAAATATAATCTTAAGAAAGGAATTTCAGAGGTTCAAAATACAAGTATTGAAAATCATCCCCTTGTTGAAAAAGCAAAATCAGATGTGAGAGAAGCGTTTATAAATTTACAAAGATGCACTCTTAGGTCGCCTGTTACAGGCATTATTGCCCAAAGAAGGGTGCAAGTTGGACAGACAATTCAACAAGATATTCCTTTAATGGCTGTCATTCCTTTAAACCAGATGTGGGTTGATGCAAATTTTAAAGAGGTCGATCTTTCTAAAATTCGGATAGGTCAACCTGTTTATACAACTTCGGATATGTATGGAAGAGAAGTTGTCTATCGCGGGCAAGTGATTGGAATTGGGGTTGGAACGGGCGCTGTTTTTTCGCCTTTACCGCCTCAAAATGCTACGGGCAATTGGATCAAAATTGTCCAAAGAGTCCCTGTTCGTGTCTCTTTAGATCCTGAGCAGTTAAAGAAAAATCCGTTAAGACTTGGCCTTTCTATGAATGTCGCAGTCGATGTACACGATGTTACGGGAAGAAAAATTCCTGAGAAAAATACAGATAAATTTATCTATCAAACGGATGTATTTCAAATTCAGATAGAAGGATCTGAAGAAGTCATTGAAGATATTTTGCAAAATAACGGTGCTTACGAGGATGATTGGAAGACACAGTTGAATTAAGCCCTGTCAATCGATTTGTAGCAACGCTTGCCTTAATTTTAGCAGCGTTTTTGTTTGTTTTAGATTACACAATAGCGAATGTGGCAGTTCCGTACATTGCAGGGGGGCTTGCAGCAGGTGTCAGTGAAGGAACATATGTAATTACGTCATTTGCGGTTGGAAATGCAGTTTTTGTTCCGATGACAGCATTTTTCTCAAAGCGTTTTGGGATGATTAGAACCTTAAGCATTTCGATCTTTTTGTTTACCCTATTTTCGCTCTTTTGCGGAGCAGCTCCGACACTATTTTCTTTAACACTTTTTCGGTTTTTACAAGGAGCTTCTGCAGGCCCTTTAATTCCTCTTTCGCAAGGTCTATTAGTTCTTGTGCAACCTAAAAAACGGATTCAATTGATTTTAGCAATTTATGCGATGGTCGTTTTAATAGCTCCTGTTTTTGGGCCGATTGTTGGTGGCTATTTTTGTATTTATTGGGATTGGAGATGGATTTTTTATATAAATTTGCCTGTGGGTCTATTTTGTACGACTGCCATTTATTTGATTCTAAAACCTTTAAATAAAGTCGATACTACGGCAAGAGTCGATTACATTGGATTTACATTTTTATTTATAGGAATGACTGCTTTGCAAATTTTTTTAGATAAAGGACAAGAGTGGGATTGGTTTGGCTCTCAAAGAATTTGGATTTGTTTTATATTAGCCTTTTTAGGGATTTTTTACCTCCTCTTATGGAGCATGCTCGGAAAAGACCGCTTGATAGAATTGTCTCTTCTTCGAATTAGGAATTTTTTTCTAGCCAATATCATCGTCTTTTTTTCCTACTCTATGTATTTTGGAAGTATCGTATTAATTCCTCTCTGGTTGCAGACTGAAATGGGGTATAACGCTCTAGCTGCGGGTATTGCAGTAGCTCCTATTGGACTCGGTTCGATTCTTGTCTCTTTGACTGTTGCAAAAATCATTACTAAAATTGGGCCTATTCCTCCTATGCTTATCGGATTTTTGATCATCGCCCTATCAAATGAGTATGTAAGATATTTTCCTGCACAAATCGATCGCTATCATATCATGACCTCAAGGTTTATTTTAGGTATTGGAATAGGGTTTTGGGTAACTCCCATGATGAATATGGCTGCCCTTGCACTGCCTAAAGAAAAAATAGCAAGTGGGCTTGGTATATTTCATTTAGTTAGAGGAATTTCAGGTGGTATTGGCGCTTCTTTATACCCAACTCTTTACCTCAGACGACAAATTCATCAACACGAGAATTTGGTTTCAAATATAAGCGAATACAGCGAAATTTCAAGAGAGTATATCGGACAAATAGGCTCATTAGATCTAGCAGATAAACTAATTGACAAGCAGGCTTCTGTCATAGCTTTAAATGAAGTCTTTCACTTGATGGCAATCGTCATTTTTATTCTTACCTTAGTTCTCCTAATTACATTTAAAAAAGAAGATAAAAGACAAGTTGATAGTGATAAGGTACTTGTAGCAGATTAGGGTGTGTTGAAACAGGTCTATTTAGGATAGCATAAAACAGGCTTTGCCTTTGCAAGGAGTCTATTAAAGATCCAAAAAGCTGAAAAGAGAGAGCATGATACGGCTACAATGAGGGGAAGATAGAGCCAAATCGCTGCAAGAAGACCGCATAAAAATGAGACGCTTGCTTCGATTAAAATAAATAAAGATTGGCTCACACCAAGGGCTTCTCCATGTTCTTCAATAGGTGCATGATCGGTTACAAGAAATGCAGAATAGCTATAACCGATTGCCCCAAAGTAGCTCACCATGAATAAAAATAGCCATAAAGAGCCTTGAAAAGAAATTGTCATGAACAAAATCAATGATATAGCAGTTCCAAATGCGCTGATGCACATTACCTCTTTGCGAGAACAGTATTTAGCATAAATCCAAAAAGTAAATGGGGCAAAACAGTAAGAAAAAGAGAGAAAAGATTCTACACCTGCTAGAACAGCTGGTTCAAAATGGTAGTGTTTCATGAGAAATATCGGAATGTAAGAAGTGAAGGTAAAAGTTGCTGCATAGAGAGTTGTGTTGCTTATGAGAATGGGTCTCAAAGAGATGTGTCTAAATGAGTTTAACCCTAAACAGAAAAGTTTTTTTTCAAAAACAAACTTGTTAAAGTTTGTTTGCAGAGGACCTTTAAAATAAAGGAAGATCATTGCGGCGCAAGAAAGGTATATTAAAGCTGCTCCGATAAAAGGAATTGATAAATAATAGATTGGTAAAGAGGGGTGTGAGATAAGATTCCATCCAACAAAAGAGCCTATGATCCAGCCAATATTAATAACAGTTGATGTCCAAAACTCGATATTTTTTACCCTGTCTGTCGAATTTTTATTCATGCCGATAAGTGTTGTGTAAGCAAGAGAGTAGCAGCCGTCAAAAAATCCTGTAAAAAATCTTACAACTAAAAGCACTGAGAGAGAGGAGAATTGAATTGCTAAGGCTGAGAAAAGATACATAATCCCTACAAGCAAAAAGGTTGTGGAAATCAGTAGTTTTTTTCCAAGGGAGTCAGATAATTTTCCAATAATCGGTGTCCCGATGAAAGCGCCTACATAATAAGTTGCATAAGTTAGACCAAGAAGGATGCTTCTTTGGGCGGGTGTAAAAGAGGGGGGTAAAAAATGGTAATCTGGGTTTAAGAAAATAGTTGAAAAAAGGGGGAAGGCAAAGTAAAAGCCGATGTAGCTACCCATTAAGACAGAAAAAATGATTAGTCTATCTTTTACCAAGCTATCTTGTGTTGCCCTTCTATTCAGTATATAAGTGATTCATTATACGATCCGAGGTGTTTTTGAAAAGAAAAGTTCGTAAAATATTGGTAGATTTTTCTAAGCCTCTTAGGTATAGTATTTAGTCCTATGAAAGAAATTTTAGAAATAGGAAATAAATCAGTTCACTTTATCGAATCTGTAAAAGAGATCGACCGAAGCTTTATTGATGAAGTTCCCCTCGTCCCAGAAAAACTTCTCCAAGGCAACATCGACTCATTGATGGGTAACGCTGTCAATAAGCTTTTTGAGTGTAATATTCCAGCTCCATTTGCAATTTTTCCTGAATTCAAAGGGTATCAAACATCTATCAAGCGGCTCTTTAGCAATAAAGTGCTTGCAACTTTTGATGTCGATTTCACAAAAGAGACCCTCGATAATTTTTTTGAAAATGAAGAGGGGCTGGAGGAAGAACATGGAGAAAAGCTTTACGGCATGCTCGATGAACTTACATATCTCAACCAAATCTTAGAAGAAATCACCCTAAAAATCCTCTCTTGTCTCAAACCCTAATATAGTTATTTAAGAGGGCTATTATCTAGGGTATAATAAAAAATTGAGCCTAACTCACCTTATGTAGAAAACCATAAAATTTGTAGCTATAACGACTTTGAGAGACCCCATATGCAAAAAGATTTGCTAATATTCAGGTTTGTTTTTTAAACTATTTATAATCATATGTGTTAAGATTTTTTGGAGGGGTATGATAAAAAAACGATTAGAGGGGAAAGTTGCTTTAATTACAGGGGCCGCTCAAGGAATTGGGGAAGAGACAGCTAGGAGATTTCATGAAGAAGGTGCCATTGTTATACTTTCTGACATACAAGATGAGAAAGGGGAAGATGTTGCAAGGCAAATAGGAGGAGACACTATTTATTTGCATTTGGATGTGAGAAATGAAGAAGAATGGAAAAAAACAATTGAGGAAATTGTTCAAAAATTTCAAAAGCTAGATATCCTTGTAAACAATGCGGCAATTACGGGATTTTTGGAAAATTTTGGTCCCCAAGATCCTGAACATGCTTCATTAGAAAGCTGGAGAGCTGTTCATGCGACTAATTTAGATGGACTTTTTCTTGGATGTAAGTATGCCATTCAAACAATGAAAAATAATCCAGGTTCATCGATTATCAATATTTCTTCAAGGTCAGGACTTGTTGGAATTCCAGGTGCTGCAGCTTACGCGTCAAGTAAAGCAGCTGTTCGCAATCATACAAAAAGTGTAGCTCTCTATTGCACATCAAATGGATATGAGATTCGATGTAATTCGATACATCCTGCAGCTATTTTAACTCCAATGTGGGAGCCTATGCTCGGAAAAAAAGAAGAGCGAGATCAGAATATTAAGCAAATTGCAAAAGATATTCCGATGAAAAAAATGGGAACACCAGACGATGTTGCAAATGCTGCGCTTTTTCTTGCCTCAGATGAGTCTAAATACATTACAGGAATTGAGCTCACAATTGATGGAGGATTACTTGCAGGAGTAGGTGCACCTCCTACAAAGCAAGAATAGATCTTAATTTATTCTTGCACATATATTTCTCAAAGGTGTAGATTTCTTGTTGTTTAGAAGCTGTCCTAAAACCTCGATTGGATGCTTTGCTGCTATAAATTCGTTATAAACGCATACAAAAAATTCCGAATATTAAATTTATATGCGGAATTTTTTTTATGCGTTTCTAGCGAATTTATAGCAGCAAAGCATCCTAATCATGGTTTTAGGACAGCTTCTTAAAGCATCTTAATTGTGTGAGAGCATTCAAGCTCTTTTTAATAGCGTAATAATCGGGAGAAAATAATGAGTATCACAGCAGTTGTAGAGAGTGCAAGATCCATTTCTGCACAAAGAGGCCGTGAAAGAGTTGGTGCCGAGCAGGAATTTATAAAAGCAATTAAAGAAGAGATTAAAGCGCAGAAAGCTTTGATTGCTTCTTTAGCTGCTTCTATTTTGAGTCAAAGAGAATCGGCGTCAATTCAATTAAGAGGTGTAGAAAAAGAGCTTCAAGCTTTGCGTGGAGAAAATGCTAGGTTAGTGGCAGAAGTTCGTGATTTGCGTGAAGAGATTGGATTTGTAAAAGAGCTTTTTCATTGGTTAGAAGGTAAATTAGAAGCTCATGGTCACCACTACATGAGACATCCTGATTGGTCGCATGGGTTTTGTGGAGGTCTTAGGTATTCGCTTGGTTCTGAAGATTACTCTGTACCAAAGCCAAAAAGGTAGGAAATTATGCAGCCAGTTACTACTTTGCAGACAATTACCACTCCTTCTTTACATCAAGATTTCCCTGTATTACATCTAAAAGCGAAAAGTGTTCGTGAAATAGGGGAAGACATTTTAACAAGCTCTCTTTTAACAGCTGAGGAACGAGATCGTCTTAGACGAGCAATTGGGAGCATAACGTCAGATGAAAGACTTGCGACATATATCTTAGAAGCAATTGTAAAAAAGAAGATAAGTGAACTTAAAGAGGGGGCAACAGACGAGTTATTTACATGGGATGATCTTTTAACGGGATTGATTCCAGATAGATACAAAACAAGTAGGGAAGACTTCGAAAGAGTTTGCGATGCCTTTTCAGGAATAGATAGAGGTGTGCAAAAAATTGAGGAAGAAGTTGAAAAAGCAGCTTTAAATCTTTTTGATAGTATGGGTGAAAGTCAGGAATTTATGCGTAGGCAAATTTCAGCTCTAAGAGAGGGTTTAAGAGACTCTACACTTAGAGAGAAGCAAAAAGAAGAAATAGGCAAGCTTTTACAAATGGGAGAGAGGGTAAAAGGATTAACAAAAGAGCTTCTTGATGATACGAAAAGATTAGGGGATGTTTTAATGGGATTGAAAAAATGATTTCTCCTACACAATTTAATCGATTTCTTGATGCAATTGACGAGGGGATAGAGCCCCAAGACCTTATAGATAGTAGAGAAGATGAGGCAAAGAGAGATCTTTCTGAAACCATTAGGAAAGTGATTGGAATTCTTAAAGAGGCGCTCGATAGGCGTTTTTCAGAAAGTGAATTTTCTAGAAAAATAGTTAAAGAGATGAGTGATAGCTCTCCTTTATTAAGAGAAGAGATAGAGAAAGAAATAGATGGGTATAGAAAAGCGTTAGCATTGCAGGCAGAATTAGAGACAAAAATAGAAGAGCTAACAAATAAATTAGGGGAGATAGAAAAAGAAAGAGAGGCGTTTGTTGAAAGATTTTCCTCAATTGGACGAAGGCTTGGAGATCAATATGGCTCTCCTTCTTATGTAGCTAAAGGTGCTGAAGCAAGATTTCAAGAAGCAGCTCAAACTTTTGCAAGAGAAAAAGCTTTGGGGCGAAAAGAAACAAATATCGGTAGTCGATTTACAAACTGGAAAGGAGCATCGGGTTTTTGATGATTTTAGTAGAACCGTGCAGAGTGCAAGACACTTTACCAAGAACTTTTGAGCACACGCCAAGAGTTAGAATTAGAGCAGAGCTTGCTACATTGAATGGAGCGTTTAGAGCGCCATTTAACGATCTAAAAACGCAAGAAATTTTCCTTTGGCACCATGAGTTTGTAGAAAGAGTACATACATGTGGGGAAGTGATTGATCCTCTAGTCGACGAGTTTGCGCAAAAACTTTTAGAAATAGTTGTCGACCAAAACGGACATTCTTTAGAAGAGCCTTTGATAGGAAGTGATGGACGAGTCTATGGTCGAAAGGCTCTTTGCTGTTACATGGATCTGCAAAGTGAAGAGAGAAAAGGGAGATCCCCTTTTGATTTATCAAGTGGTGAACTTTTTTATGCAATTTCTCATCCGATTGTAGAAGCTGCAATTTCATGGCTCAAAAGTCGCAATCGTTTTGTAGAAGAGGTAAATGAAAGGTTTGATTTATTAGAAAGAGAGGGAAGGCTTCCAGAAATTCCGACAAATTCTTTAAGAGCTACAAGACTTGAAAGAGTTCGGGTTATTACCCTTGAACAAAGAAGGCGTGAAGAAGAAAGAAGAGGGGTGGAAGCTTCTTATCGGGAAAGGGTGATCCGAGAAGCAGATGAAGGTATGGGGGATTTATTTGCCCCATTTCGAAGAGCCCACGATTCTTTGCGAGGTCGAGAGGCAGAAGCTTTAGATGAGGCAATTGATAATGATGCTCGAAATAGAGACTTTATTAGAGCTCATGAAGCTGAAATTAGACAAATGGGAGAAGAGCTACGTCAAAGAAATGAGGAGCTTAATTTACGGATAGATAGATTGCAAGATAGAGTGCATGATGTTCAGGCGCAATCAGATATTTTAAGACGTGAAATTGAGGCTGCAGAAGCTGTAAAAAACTCAGCGGGAGGCTCTTTTTGGATAGGTGTCGGATTAACTCTCTTAGCAGCCTCTTTATCATTTGGACCATCCGGTTTATTTACATCTAGCGAGGCTGGCGGAGCAAGTCTAGGATTATCATTACCAATTTAAAATGAGGGCATTATGTCATTTAAAACAGATTCTTTAACCACTGTTATGGTTGACTGGTCTATTAGTGCGATAGATCTAGTTAACGATTTAGAGCAGGCAGTTGATAAAAGTAAAACAAGTAGATCGAGAGAGAGTAAGGATCAAGAAGCTGTACAAGAATTTAGAAATGCAGCTATGGAATTTCATGCTTTAGTTACTTCAGATGAGAGATCGCTTCTTTTAAAGTCAGACGATTTGGATAAAGTTGTAGCAAGAGTGAAAGAGCTCGCAGATGCTGTTTTTGCAAGAGAAAGTGTGAGAGTAAGAGACGAGGAAGAAAAGTTTCTTGATTCAAGAACTTTTTTAGAGCGCTGTAAAGAAAGAACCTCAGCCCTTTTTTCTAGAGAAAAACGTCCCCCTAAACCTCCCCACCCTTTTGATGCTTGCGTAGAAAAACATAGACTAGCACATAAAAAAGTAGTTTCTGCTGGTGTTCGAAACGATTTAGGAGAACATTTTAGATTATTAAGGCAAAGGGAGCCTGAAAAAATGAGTTTTCCTGATGAAGCACTTATTTCTCGCGGGGTAAAAGACGTTATGCGAAGAAATGGAGAGCTACAAGCGAATTTGCTTGGTGAGGAATATCCTGTATATGCAGCTCTTACTGCCATTGTGACAGATTGCGCTGATAAATTAGATTAATGTCCCAAATTAATCTTTGCCTGAAACGGTTTGGAGGTCAGAAGAGATCTGTTTGTACTCTTCTGTCGATCTGATGATGTGAGGACGAACGAAGATAAGGAGATTACTCTTTTCTTCGTTTTTCTCTTTTTTATTAAAAAGGTGGCCGATGAGGGGAAGTCCGCCAAGGCAGGGCGGGCCAGAGGTAGCTTTTGCTTTAATTGTTTTGGTCATGCCGCTAAGGATAAGGAAATGTCCGTCTGGAACGTGGGCTGAGGTTGACATATTTGTTTTAGAGGTTTTGATGCCGCTTAGCTGATTTGATTTATGAATCAGGTGATCCATCGCTTCTGTGATTTCTTCAGAGATTTCTAACGTGATGATGTCGCCGTCGCCAAGGAGTGGGGTGATATTGAGACTAACGCCGATATCTCGATATTCGACATTAGCTGTTGTTTGCTGACCATTGCCAACTGTTTGAACCATCGAGCCTGCAAAAGGGATATTGTTTCCGACAAAGATGCGAGAGTTTTTATTCTCTTGGGAAATAAGTTTTTGGTTTAACACAATTGAGGATTCCCCGTCGATTTGGAGGGCTGATATCAAAGAGCCAAGCGAGACAAAAGATCTACCTTTATGGAATATAATGTCTCCAATAATCCCGAGATCAAATCCACGTAAAATAGGTGATTGTAAAAATCCTGCTTCTTTATCTCCAATTCCTAAATGATTGATCGATTGTGAAAAATCATTTCCTTGATAATTTCCAGCTCCTATTCCGATAGAGTCTTTATATTTACTGCTTAAAGACCATTCAAGGCCGAAGTCTAAACTATTTTTTAACGATGTTTCTACAACTAAGACCTCTATGAGTACTTGTTTGAGCGCAGTATCTAAAGAGTCAACAAGTTTACAAACTTTCTCAATTGCATTCGCACTTCCAGAAAAAAATAAGGAGTTTGTCGATCTAATCCATTGCATCGAAGAAATGGCTGAAACCATCTCGTCTGTACCACTATTTGTCTCAATTAAATCATTTGAAATCTGCTTTAAAGCCTCTAAAATTTCAGATCCCTGGTGGTATTGTAATTTAATTATTTGAAATTTACCTTCGCTTTTTTCTTTTGGAGAAAGCTGAATCGGTACAATTGGCTCTTTAGGTAATTTTTCTTCAGTTGGTAAGATGGCTGCTTTTTTAGAAATCATTAGACACTCATTTTGTCTTTTAACCTCTAGTCCATGTTCTTCGAGCATTTGAATTAAAATAAGAAGAATTTGCTCAGAGTTAAGCGGTTTTCCAGAAAGGAAGCTGACCTCAAAATCTAGAAGTTTTGGGTCTCCTATAAAATTAAGTCCTGCCACTTTGCTTGCAAACTTAACTAGTTCATGCATAGTAACAGTTGGAAAATTTATGAGAATTTCCCTCTCTTCCTCTCCCTGGAGGAAGGCTAGTTGAACTAAAAGAAGAAAGAGTACAATTTTTTGTTTCATGTTCTAAGAAGAGAAGGGATTATATCATAAACACCCTCTTTTTTCTTAGAAATTTCGAATACTTTACGTTAAATTAATAAATCACTTAAGAATCAAGACCTACTATCTTGATCGGAGGTGCTTTTTCATTTGAGGGAATTTTTAAAATTTTCCGATAAAAATAGAGCTCAGATTCAAATGCTGTGATGATGTTTTGAGACGACCTAAATCCATGAGCCTCTTCTTCAAAAAGAATATATGCAGTCGGGATTTTCTTTTTCAATAATGCCTCATACATTTTTTCTGCCTGGTTTTTTGGAACTATTTTATCCATACCGCCTTGCAAAAAAAGAACTGGGCAAGAAAGTTTGTCCGCGTGAAAGAGAGGCGACCTTTCTTGGTAAAGAGATTTCTTGGCTGGGTAGGGACCTATAAGACTATCTAGATATCTAGCCTCGTATTTATGCCCATCTTGGGTTAAAAGTTCTAAGTCACTCACACCAAAATAGCTTCCACCCACTTTAAATACATCTGTAAAAGTAAGTGCTGCAAGTGTTGTATAACCACCTGCACTTCCTCCTTCGATAATTAATTTGTCCTTATCCACAGCCCCTTTATTAACAAGAAATTTTGCAGCGCTGCAAACATCAAAAACATCAACAACACCCCAATTTCCTTTTAATCGGTCGCGATACTCTCTACCAAATCCTGAGCTGCCACTATAATTTACATCGCAGACGGCAAAACCTCTTGAGGTCCAAAATTGGATAGCAAGCTTTAAAGAAGAATTTACATTTGATGTAGGGCCACCGTGTGTAAAGACTATTAAAGGGGGCTTTTCACTGTTTTTAGCACGCACTTTTGGATTTTTGGGCGGATAAAAAAAAGCAAATGCTGTTTTATCATTTAAAGAGGGGAACTCAATAATTTCAGGGGTAGAAAAATAGGAGGAGTCGATTTCAAGCTCTTTAGGAGCTTTTAAGATACTGATTTTTTCTGAAATAGGGTCTACTTGAATGATGTGTTGTAACTTCGTTGGAGATTTAGCAATAATCACAATATTTTCTTTCCACGTCGAGATATCAGAAATTGTATTGAACTCAAGGGGAATTTTTTTCAACGTGTGCTTTTCTATATCAATGAGAGCTAGCGAATCAATAGCTTTTTCTGTGATGATTGCAGCTATTTTGGTTTTATTTTCTACTTTAACAAAGGTATAACTTTTATTTCCAAGAAGCCAAATAGGATTAGAAAATTCGGCGTTCATTTCATAAATAGCCTCATTTTCTTCATTGTATAGGTTCCAATAACCCGATCTATCAGAAATAAAGTATAAGAGCCCTTCAGGAGAAAATGAAGGTTCTACAACTGATTCATCTTTAGACCCTGCAATTTTTTTTTCAGATTCAATATAGCCCGTTGTTCCTAAGTCTGCGATCCAAAGTTCTGTTGCATCCCAAGCCATGTTTGGGTGGTCCCAAAAAATGAAGGCAATTTTTTTGCCATCAGGGCTTAATCTAGGAGCTGCATAGAAGTCGTGTCCTTTTGCTATTTTTTCAACCTCTCCGGTCTCGAGATCAACCCTGCCAATACAGTTTTCGATACGATCTTTTTCTGTATGATCCTCTAAAACACAGTAGAGCCACTTTCCATTAGGGTGTATAGAAAAATCTGCGAATCTAAAAACAGTTGTGTTTGTTATTTTAACAACAGTTTTGTCAGGGAGTAATTTATAAAGATTTTGATCGGTAAAATTAGAGAAATAAATAATCCCATCAAAAATTTCGCTGCATTTCCCCCCATATTCATGAACTGTTGTTCTTATGTAATAAGGAGATGGAAGAATGTCTTTTTTTGATTCATAGCAAACAGCTACCGCTCTGCCATTTTCTTCAGGTCTTCCTTCAATCCAAAAAAGATGATCTTCATCTATAAGTATTTGTCTAATTGCAACTGAGCCCTTAGCAACTAATTCAGCAGAAATTGGAGATGAAAAACTTCCATACGGCGTTGCAAAAATGGGCATAATGGTTCCTAAAAGAAAATATGAGAAGATGTTTTTCATAAAATTTCTGTTTGTTTTAGATGTTTTTTTCTTTCAAAATAGTTTTCAACTGAGCCTAGCATAAGATGAATGGGGTATTTTTTTCGATTGAGCTCTAATTTTTCGTATGTCGCTAAAAAAGGGTCAATTTTTAATTGCTTACAAAGTTCGAAGTGTATAATTAACAAATCGTTTAAGCAAGTCTCAATCTCTTCCAAAAGGCCTGAATAAGATTGATTAGGTCTTAGCCATAAAAAATGATGCATAAAAGCACGTAATTTTTTTGAGAGCTCGATTGGAATGTTTTTGTTAAGAGAATCGTACAGTTTTAAAGTAGATGGGGGTGTAATATTTAATGCATCCATTGTTAGTAAGATGCAGTGTAAAAAGTCGCCGATTTCGTGTCTTAACTCTGTTTGATCTGTTTTTGCCCCTGATAAAAAATGTTCTAAGAGTTCTGTTCCTTCAACAAGAAGGGTTGTTGCCATGTTTTGAGGGGAGTGGTATTGCATCCAATCGCGCTCTATTACAAATTGTCTTAAGTCTAAAAGAAGTGTTGTAAACATATAGACTATGTTAGTTTTTATAGACATTTTTAGAAATAAAATTAGTATAGAGATATGAGCTACAAAATACTTGCTTTAGATGGTGGCGGAATTCGAGGGGTTTTTTCTCTTGAAATTCTTAAAATGCTCCAAGATGATCTAGGAAAAGATGTCCTTTTAGGATTTGACTGTTATTCTGGTACATCGACTGGTGCAATTATTTCAGCTGCTTTGCTTAGTGGGTTTCAGCCACGAGATCTCATCCATTTTTATACTATTTTTGGGAGAAAAATTTTCCCTAAAAAAAGAAAGCATATCAAAAATGAGGCTAAGTATAGTAACCAGTTTTTACAAACTATGCTGAGAGCAACACTTTCAGAAAAAACTACTCTTGCAGAGCTTAAAAAACATGTAGTTATTCCAGCCTGTGTTTTAAGTGATTCTATTGAAGGTAGGTGGGGTGTTGAGGTGTTTGATAATTTTAATGTCAAAAAAGCTAAAGATTGGAATCTTGTTGATGTGGCATTAAGAAGTGCAGCAGCACCTGTTTACTTTCCATCGTATCAAAACTATGTTGACGGCGGGCTTTACGCTCTGAATCCAAGTCTGCTTGCCTTTTCTAGAGTATTAGATCCTCTTGGGGGAAATAAACATATTTCAGAAATTAAAATTCTCTCAATAGGGACGGGAATTTGTCCGATAGGAGTTAAAGAGGAGATTAATTGGGGTCTTGATCAGTGGGTTTCAGAGTATAAGGAAAAAGCGTACCATCCACTTTTTTCTCTAATTACTGAAATCGGTGCATTAGTGCCAGACTACCCTTTAAGGCAAATTCTTAAAGAGAATTATGTGAGAATTAATTCGGTGCTAAAAGAGCCAATAGAAATAGATGATCCATCGAAAATTTCTGAATTGAGAGCAAGCGCTAGAGAGGTAAGAGAGAAAAATCCTAAATTGTGGGATAGTTATTTAAACTGGTTCTCGGAAAAATGATGATGGGATTGTTTTTTGCATTGTCTCTTTCCAAATCTTGATTGTTTCAATTACAGATTGAAGAAAAAGTTGGTGTTGATCTGAATCTGTAAATTTTAGCATAAAAGAGAGGCAGCTAATATCATAGATATTAACAAACGAAGATGTAAGCATCGCCGATTCTAAATCAACAAATTCAAGTCTCTCTTCAATAAAGTCTTTTAATGTGGGATTGATTGCCCCCACTGTAAGAAGAAAGTGATCTTCTACTATTTGTGTTTTTAAAAAGTAGAATTGGTTTGCATAGTCGTGCTCAAGAGCTTCTAAAAGTAAAAGAAATAATTTTTTCAAGATGTGGGGCTTTGCAATACTTTGCATGTAATTCGGAGTTAGGGAATAAAAAAAGTTTTCTAAAACAAAATCATTGCGAATGTTGATTTGAAAGAGAAGTTTTTTTAACTCATTTAAAACTTCGTTCTGCTTTGAAATCATCCCGCCATTGTAGTCTCTAACTTCTCCTAACATATCACAAATTGTGTTATAGACAAATCTTCTTGCATGGCTTAGATCAACGGAGAAATCTTTACGAAGAAACTGTTTTTTATCTAGATGGATCTCAAAAATATTTGCCTCTTTCGGGTATTTTTTTCGAATTAAACCGACTGTTTTAATTTCATGATCAGAGAAGGTTGCTTCAGAATTAAGTTTTTGGAAAATCTTGTCCAAACTTAAATCGTAAGGCTTTAAAACTCTAAGCAAAACAACGGAAAATGAAATATTTGCTTCGCTTTGTTTATGAAATGAGATAATTACGTGGGGGATATCATTTGTAGATTTTAGCTGATTGCTTAAGACTAAAATGTTGCGCATCACCTCTTCTTCATTTTTAGGCATGAATATAGGATTAATCACGCTTTCGATTCTCGACTTGATCTCTCGAGGCAATCTTTTCTTTAAACTTTTGAGCTCCTCTAATGAAAAATCTCCCTCTTTTTTATAAATTTCAAGGTAGAGAGTTTTAACGCTGCAGCCAAGTTTTCTATCAGTAATTAATGAGTCTGAGATTTTTTGAACACCAGATAGAATGGTTTGGATTGCTTTAAAAAGGTGTTTTTCGCCAATTAATTCATTTTCTCGCAATATATTGATTCCCACAAGAATACCAATAACTTTTTTCTTATGACCCTCAATTTCCATCTGCGTATGGAGTAGTTTTATATGAAGATGTCTCTGATTTGGGTGATCAAGAGCTGAGTGAGTTAATAATTTACGGAATAAATAAGTGTAGGAAATTATTCTTGATAAATGTGTCAAATGCCTATTTGCAACAAAGGCATCTTTAAAGAGAAATACAAATGCCTGAAGGTCATGAAAAATGTCTCTATCGAAAATTTGCGGGCGAAACTCTAGAAGAGGTGAAATTTGCTCTTTAATTTGTGTCACTTTTTCATCTGCTGAGACTTTAATTAAAAAGTGTTGCATCTGATCAAAGATGCTAAAAGAGGACTCTCTTCCTGGTCTATTTAAAAGACACGAAATATTTTCCTGAATAATGATTCGTTTTTGGTCGATTGTTAACGGCTTTAATGAAATTACTTTTCTTGCGTGTTGCACGGCTGAAATATTTAAAGCAACCTCTTTAACAAGTGATGGAAGATGTTCTAATGCAAGAGTTAAATCTTTTTTAGTGTCAATTTTAATAAAAAGTTCATGTATAAAAAACCCAAAAGAGCGGTTTAGGCTAAATTTAAATGCCATCGAGTGAACGTAGACGAGTTGGAGCTGCTTTCCTGGAATTAACCACCTGCTATAAATGTCGCCTAAAAACCTTCCTACACCATGGGTATACTCAGACTGGCAAAGAGTTGCTATTGAAACTATGTAGGGTGCTTCGCTCCCACCATTTGTCCATGAAACTGTAGGAATTAACTGATTGATACGTCCGTAAAATTCCTCGATTGCACTCTCATTGTAAATGGAAGAGATAGTCTCTCCGAAATCTGTAATTTCCTTAGGTAAGATTCTTGAAATGAGGCTTTGCAGTGAATTGAGATAAATTTCAAAGCTCTCTTTTACATCGTCTGGATAGTCAAAAAGAGGTTCAATTTTTAATAGTTTTTTTAAAACTTTTTCTGAAGGGTCTTGCTTTTCAGACTCAGATAGAGAGGGAAAGTAGGTATTCATGAGTTTCATTTAAAGAAAGACCACCTTTACAACCACCTTAGTATAGAAATAAGATTTTATTTGTAAAAGATAAAGATTTTATGAGTCTTCTTTTATGCCTTGTAAAAATGAAATTTGTTGTAGATGAAAAGTGCCTGATGGATTGATAAGTAGGTTTTTAATATAAGGTTTTTGTAAATAGCCATTTTTCCAATGAAATAAAGCAGTAAGTGGCATATCTTGATTTAATAATTCCTCGGCATCTCTTAGCAAATCAAACCTCTTGCTTTTATTCGGTTCTAAAAGAGATTTCTCTAATATTTCAATGTAGCGAGGATTTTCATATCCTGGGTAATTTTTCGGATTTTTTTTTTGCTTAAATCTTTCAAAAAAGTTCATCGGATCGTGATATTGGGCGATCCAGACGCACTCAGCTATTTGATAATTTCTTTTTGTGAGTTTGTCTAAAAAGACTGTGTATTCGTTTGCAGTAAGGTTTACTTGAATACCAAGTGCTTTTCGCCACTGCTCTTGTAAAGCTACTGCAATCTTTGGAAACGATCCTGTTGATGCGTGAAGCAATGTGATTTCACCAAGCTCTTCTTCTGTAATACCGAGTTCTTTAAGCCCTTTTTGAAAATAAATTTTTGCAAGATCTCCATCTCCATCTTGAAAAAACGGTCCTGGCTGATTTGGTAGAAGAGATTCAGGCAGAAGGTTGATTCCAATTTCGTTGTCCATACTGACAAGATTATTAACAATCTCTTGTCTATTTATAGCGTAAGAAAAAGCTTTTCGGATATTTGTGTTAGAAAAAGGAAATGCCTCCATGTTAAAGCAGCAAATCGTCGATGCCGGCAGAGAGGTTGTTTTAATAAGTCCTTTATCCATAAGGTTTGGGACATAGTCTGATGGAATTCCTGTAAAGGGAAGTCCTAATATATCGAGCTCATCCATCTCATAGAGCTTCATAGCAGTCATTTCATTGTCTATAATGCTGATTTTGATTTGGTCTAAAGAGACGTTTGCACTATCCCAATAATGTTCATTTTTTTCTAAAATAATTTCATGACCCTGCTTGTACTTACTTAGTTTGTATGGACCGTTACAAACAAAATCGGAGTTATTCACATCTGACCATCTCGAATTCCGCAGAGCTGTATTTTGGTGGATAGGAAAAAAGACGCAAAACGAAACCATCTCTAGAAAAAAAGGAGTGGGGTGTTCAAGTCTTACTTCAAGAGTTTTATGATCTATTGCTCGAATACCAATTTGCCTACTTGAGACAACTCCTCTTTTTGCATTTTCCGCATTTTTTATAGGATACAAAAGATGTGCGTTAGGGCATGGAAAATTAGGAGCTAGCATATCTTTCCATGTTTCTGCAAAGTCAAAAGCAGTGATGGACGCTCCGTTAGACCACTTGGCATCTTTGAGATGAAACGTGTAAACCATGAGGTCTTCAGAAACATCAATAGATTCAGCAAGTCCAAGTGAAACAACTGAATAGGGAGTCATTTTTGTAAGCCCCTCAAACAAAAGAAACTGAATTGTTGAAGAGGTGAAATCACCCCCTTTTCTTGGATCGAGTGTTACGATGTCTTGTGAAATATTTAGATTGAGAGTTGTTTTTTCAACTTCCTTTTTTGCTTTTCCGCAGGAGAGAAGAAGGATAAAGATGAGGAATAGATATCGCATAAGCTTTAGTTAATCACAATTTGGTTAAAATGGAGAGAACCTATCGGAGAGACAAAAAGGCCGGTTACACGCTCATTTAATAAATAAATACAATTTAAGTGGTAGAGGGGGGTCAGAGGAGTCTCTTCTGAAAGAATTTCTTCAGCCTCTTCAAGAATTTTAAAACGCTCTTCAGTAGATGTTGCAAGGGCAGATTCATCTAAAAGTCTTATATAGAGTTTGTTTTCAAAGCCTGGATAATTAAAATCATTAGTTTTTAATTTAAATCGGTCCAAAATATTCATTTGATCATTGTACTGCACAAACCAGGCCGATAGTGCAATTTGGTAGGCTTTTTGAAAAAGCTTTGTCCGATGAATTTTAAATTCCGATTCCTCTAATCTTGTTTGAATGCCTAAAGAAGTGCGCCACTCTTCTTGTATCGCTTGGGCAACTCTTTTATTGTTAATGTTACTTGGAAATGAAAGAATTAGTTCAGGAAGGTCTTTTTTTTCTAACCCGAGTTCCTTAAGCCCAATCTCTAAGTGAGCTTTTGCTAAATCTGTGTCATGATCTTTAAAAAAGTTTTTTTCTCTTGAAAGCTTTAATAATGGGGGAATTGTTCCAGAAGCTACAATCTCATCGCATTGGGTAATATTTTCAACAAGCATTGCTCTATTAATTGCCAAAGAAAGAGCTTTTCGCATCATTTTATTTTGAAAAATAGGGTCTGACAGATTAAAGGAGAGAAAGGTTGTCGCTCCAACAGGGCTTTTTTGAATTTTCTTTTCTTTTTGTAATTTGGGGATCGAGTCGGACGGAATTGAGCTGTAGGCGCCATAAAAATCAATTTCGTGATTTTCAAAAAGATTGAGAGCTGTTAACTCATTATCAATAATTAAAACCTCGATTTTATCAAGAGTTAGAGCCTCTTTATTCCAATATCGCTCATTTTTAATAAATTCATAGCTTCTTGAGAAATCCCATTTATTTAGAGCAAAAGGGCCGTTTGTAACAAATAAAGATGATAGATTGTCTGCCCAATCAGGGTGATTTTTAGCAATGTGGCTAGGTATTGGAAAAAAGGGGCAAAAGGAAATGAGTTCTAGGAAATAAGGAGTTTGATTTTCCAAAGTAACTGCAAAAGTCATAGTATCGATTTTCTCGATCCCAAGAGCAGATTTTTCAACAAGCCCCTTTTTTACTTTTTCGCTATTTTTAATCGGGTAAAATAGATGCGCATTAGGAGCTGGAAAATCGGGATCTAAAACAGTTTGCCAAGCATAAACAAAATCATCTGCTGTTAAAGGTGTGCCATCTGACCAAAATGTCTCTTTCAAAGAAAAAGTATAAGTCTTTTGATCAGGAGAAATTTCGATCGAGTCAGCTATTGCGAGCTCATGAGTTGAGGAGGGAGTCATTCTTGTCAGACCTTCAAAAAGCATAAAATGAGCAGTTGAATTTATATAGTCTGAATTTTTTCTAGGGTCTAATGTACTAGCATCAGAGGGAAAAGAGAGTCTAAACACTTGTTTTGTTTGCATAGGGGGTGGTTTTTTTTGGCACCCAAAAAGGATGCAGAGGTAAAGGAGAGTTAAAATAAAACCATTTCTCATTGGATGAGACAGATTAACAGGTTTGTAAAAAAATGTAAACTTTTTGCAAAGATAGTTTTGGTCTGGCTTCTCAATTTAGTAAATTGCTATAATTTCTAGTTACTAGGTACTAGAGGGTCTCTATGTTAAAGAAAAGATTAGATGGAAAAATAGCTCTTATTACTGGATCTGCACAGGGTATTGGAGAGGAAATAGCTACCATTTTCGCAAGAGAGGGGGCGATAGTTATTGTTTCTGATATCAATGATGAATTGGGAGGCTGTGTTGCAACAAAAATTGGCGCTTCTGCCATTTATTTACATTTGGATGTGAGACAGGAAAAAGATTGGTTAAATGCAATCGCCCTGATTTTAGAAAAATTTTCTAAATTAGACATTCTTGTAAATAATGCGGGAGTGACTGGGTTTCAGGAGGGATTTGGGCCACAAGATCCTGAAAATGCTAGTTTAGAAAGTTGGAGAGAGGTGCATGCTGTTAATTCTGATGGCGTCTTCCTTGGTTGTAAGCATGCAATCCAAACAATGAAAAATAATCCTGGCTCTTCTATTATCAACATTTCATCAAGATCAGGCTTAGTCGGAATTCCTGGAGCTGCAGCTTACGCTTCAAGCAAAGCTGCAATTAGAAATCATACAAAAAGTGTTGCACTCTATTGTTGTACTCAAGGCTATAAGATTAGATGTAATTCGATCCATCCAGCAGCCATTCTAACTCCTATGTGGGAGCCAATGTTAGGAAATGGACCTGACCGCTCTTTTAGAATTGCTCAAATTGCAAAAGATATACCCATGCAAACAATGGGTATGCCAGATGATGTCGCAAATGCAGCTCTATTTTTAGCATCAGATGAGTCAAAATACATTACAGGAATTGAACTAACAATCGACGGAGGCTTACTTGCAGGCGCCGGCGCACCTCCTACAAAAAATGATTAAAATTTTTCAGTGCTATATAATCGACTATATGAGAGATGAGACTTTTTAAATAATTATACTATCCGGATGTCATGCCTGACACCAATTTTGCTAACTATTGAGCTTGACATTAGTTGTTATCGCTCTTATAAGGAGGAAAAAGGAGATTGGAATGATTCGTTTTTTTATGTGCGCATGCTTTTTTGCGACGGGACTTTTAGCTGATCGAAAAATTGAAGTTTTAAAAATGAGTCCTGCCTACTATAACGAAAACGCAATTATTAAAAGAATGATGGTTGAAGGGGGAGTCCTTGGTGAAAAATTTCCACTCGTTTTACAAGTTTCTGAATTTCCTGTAGGTGTTAGTCTCGCAAATAGACCAGAATGGTTAAAAGATATGAGAGAGAGTGGAAACGGCTCTGCTATTTTGATCTGGGTCTTAGGGAAAAATCAGTATCAAAAAAGATTTTATCTTTCTAAAGATGATGCGACCTCATTTATAGAAGATAAAACCTATTTCAAAGATAGATTTAGAAAATATTTTCAGCGAAAAGATTTAGAAGGATTGGATGCTGGACCTGTTGCAATAACCGCCATATTAGTTAACGGGTATGGAGAAGCAATAAAAAATTCAAGAGCGAATAAAACAGTTATTGCTGATTTTTTGAAAAAAACAGGAGATGATAAAACAATTGAAGAAGCTGTTAAATCACCCTATATTTTATTCAATGAGCCCTACGGCAATTTTCAAAAAGATCAGCCAATTATGCTCGATTACTATGTTTTCAATGCCGATATAGGAACAGATGCGTATACAGTGGAACTATATATAGATGGAAATTTAGAAGAGGTTCTCTACGAGTGGGCCCCTTATAAAGTAAGAAATTTGACGCCAGGAGTCCACGAGTTTAAGTTGATTCTTATAGATCCGCGTAAAAAACCATCTCCTGAGCCTTTTGGTGAGCAAAAAAACACAATATTTGTAGGGTCATAGTTTTTTAATAGCCTTCTAATCAATTGTTTATGTTTAAATAATCTTTTTTAGAAATAAACATAATTGATTAATAAGCCAGGCGCCTTTTAATACTGAAGGTAGGTATTTGAGGCGTTATGAAAAAAGATGATTTTATAGAAAGCTCTAGTATTTTAGAAGCTGTTGATAATCTGTCTAGTATGGCTGAACTAGACTTAGATGAACTACATGTTAATAAGGGTGAGGCAGAAACCGTCCTCCATCTTGAAACAAGTCATTGGCTTGATCTAAAAAATGAAGAGAAAACAGTTAAATCTGTTAAAGATACATTTCGTGTCGTTCATAACTATCTTAAATATGTCTATAAAAAGGAAGGCTCCCAATTAAAAGATAGAGAGGTGCAAAAGGGAGTTAAGTCTATTGTTGCTCTTGCAACAGAAGCTGCAAGTAAAGTTGATCAATGTGTTAAGCTTTTTAAAGATAAAAAAGGTGTTACAGAGTCGAAAGAGTATCGTGATCTTATTGATTTTTATGAACATAAGATATTAAAGCGATTTGAAGAGGTTATCCAATCTGAAGAAGAGTGGGAGGAGGAGTGGTCTCAGGAAGAAGATGTCGCAGATATTAAAAGACGGGGTTTAAAAGATCTTGAAGCAGTCACAAAAGATCGAGACTACGAACTGTTTTATATTTTAAAAGAGGATGGAACAAAGTTTTATAACAAAAATTTAATTCGTCATATAAGACTTGTTGCAGACTTTGATATGATTATAGGATCTCTTTCTGGTGACGATCCATTTCTTAGAGTAAAAATCTTACAAGATAAAATGGCTCATGAAGAGGCTCTTTTTCTAAAAAGGGAAATCAAAGTCGACCTTGATAAATGGATCAAAAAAGCTGGTAAATTTCGAGATAACTATTTTGTTCAGATTTTTTATAGATCTATTATGGCTCTGCTTCTTGCAGCAAACTCTCATAATCTTTTGATACATAAGGTTGGAAAGGGAGCAATTTCTTATTTTCATGATTTTAGATCCTACCTTCGAGCTGTTTTAGACAGTATTGAATACGAGCAATTAATAGAGAGCTTAACAGGTGAGACAGATCCATTTTTTAAAGAGTTATTACATATAGTCCATAAACTCTGTTTTCATCTTTATATGAGAAAACCAGACTACAGCGACTCTTTTTCTCTATTAACAAGGGTAATTGGAAGAGAGAGAAAAAAAGGAGTTTTTTCCTCGCTTTCTTTGTGGAATCAGGTGCTAGATGACCACGAATCTCTTCATATAGAGCTAAAGAAATTTCCAAGTGGCCCTCTATTTAAAGTATTAGATATTTTGCATGGTAACGAAATTACTGGATTTGATCCTTACATGCAAGACGATCTTCCCACTTTTGTCTCCTCTTTGGAGATAGGAAAAAAAGAAGTTGGTCTAATTTTGTCTGGCGCCCCTTTGCATCAAAAACAAATAGATAAAGCAACAATTATTGGAGAGTTTAAAGGGTGTCTTCGTTATGCAAAAGAGAAAAAAAAGAAGTTTTTGCTTGTGAATGTCGAAGATAGGACCTCTTGGAAAGAGTATGCAAGATGTCATGCTTTAGAAGAGTTTCAAAAAAAAGCAGAGGTAGCAAATGTAGTAGATGTTATTACTCTTCCAAAAGAGACAGAGTACTACGCTCAGTCTGATGAATACTTAAAAAATTCAAACGCTAAAGAATTTAAAAAAATTTTAATAGAGCAGATAAAAAGTGGCGAGAGTTGTGGCTTTTATTTCCCTGTAGAGTATAAAAAAGAGGGTTTTTTTGAATTCATACAACAGAGTATTGAATGGGTTCATGAAAGATTTTTTGCAGGAAAAAATGAGCTTTCTCGAAAAAATCGGCTAGACTTTATTGAGATTATTTATAATTTATTGATTATTAATTCTATAAAAATTTCAGAGGCCGATTATGTCATGTTTGTTGCAAAAGATAGTGTAGATGGATCAGCTGTCTCTTTAGCAACTTTTTACGCATTTATAAAGCTTATTTCGGTTGGTGCTGATTGGAAAGAAGAGGAGAAGGAGGTCTTTTTAAATACAATTTTCTTAAGAGCTTTTTTACTGCGAGAGCGAACAGTCGATCTAAGAACTCTTAGTCGTGGGATTAGCATGCTGTCTGTCTTAAGTGGCGAGCTAGAGCAAAATAGATCAAAAATCTTAAAAGAATTGAAGAGCTTTGAGATAGTAGAGAGTTAAGGGGCGGGAGTACTAAAGCTACCAAAATCACTTAGAGGGCAATTTTAGCAAAGCGGTTCCTCCCGCAAACTCTACTCTAATTAGTATATAAATTAGAGGAATTTTTTATAACACATTCATGTTTTTTATGATATGCTCTTTAAAAGATTATAAAGGTAATCCTAATCCCTCTTTCAAACGATCGAGTCTTTCTTTATAAATATAAGCATGAGTTTGCATTTTCGTATAAATCAAACAAAGGTGTCTATAGGGGGTTTCTATTCTCGTAAGTTCGGCCTCGTTGTCCTCATCTTCTTTTTTTTCTGATGTAGAGATTGGAATTTCACCAAGTTTTACTGCTAGAAACTCTTTGACAATCTCTAAAACGCTGTTTTTATAATCTTCTAAAATGCGGCAGCTTTTTTCGTATTTCTCGATGCGTAAGAGATATTTATCAGGCTCTGTTGCAATTGTTTTTGTTTTTATTGAAAAGGTTAGATCAGCTCTATCTTCTAAAAGAGAGTCAAGACCGTCTCTAAATACTGGCGAGAACGTATTCCAATACAATTTTACAGCTCTATATTTTTCTAAAAGTTGTTTTGTTTTTTCCTCTCTTGGCATTTCAACTATTTTTTTTGAGATTGAAAAAGGTTGTAGACTATGAGGTGGTAGTGAGTCTAAATCGCCGTTTGTAAGGCCCCATACCATTCTAAGATTTCCAATTCTTGAACTAAGTTCACATCCTAGCGGATCTTTTTTATCCGAAGAAGGAATTTCAACTTTTGAAATAGTTGGACAAAACCAAGTAGTAGCTGTTTGAAATTTAGTTATAGCCTCTCCTTCATTCACATCAATAACTGTACAAAGATAGGAGACTTCCCTTGTCACATCATGCTTTCTTTCTGTGAGTGTGGTAGCTTCTAAATCTACATTTTCTCTAACCAACAACTCGATCTCTTCGGCTAAAGCAGTAACAGCATCAACTAATTCGTTTCGAATTTCTTGAACATAAATTACTTGTGCAGAGTAGGAGGCTAAAGACAGCAATCTTGCATGTATAACAAGCTGCATCGCATGGCTTGCTGTAGTTTTTAATTTTTCTGCCTGTCTATATAGAAAAAGAGCCCTAGATGTTTTAAGTGAAGCTGTTAGAGGCCCACCAGCTCCGAGAGTTCCATCTGTTTCAACTCTAGAAAAAGCACCAAGTTCATATAAATTTGCAGCTTCGCTATTACCTGTTAATGCAGTTGTCATAAATACCCTTTAAATTTTTATTAAAAAAGATTTAATTCTAATATCAAAAAAGGTTGTTGTAAAGAATTTGTTAATTTAAATTTAAGTCACTTGGAATGAGAGAGATATTTTTGTATTTTCCGCCCATTGTTGAAAGAGTCTCTTTCCATAATTTTTCAGGTGGCACATCAAAAATTAGGTTTTTTGTCGCGGGATAAAGATACCAAAGTCCTTCTTTAAACTGATTTTCTAGCTCTCCAGCTGTCCATCCCGTATAGCCAAAACAAATTAAAAGACCTGAATCGGGTTCATCTTTTATAAGCTCTTGGAGAAAGGGGAAATCACCTCCTAAATAGACGCCCTCTGTTACTCTGAGTGTTTGGTCCCGATGTTTTGTTGAAGCATGCAGAAGCATTAATTGATTTTGTTGCATTGCGCCCCCTATCCGAAGAGAGTCTTTCATAAGGGTGATTTCGTTAATTTCACTTGGACTCTCTTGAGAGGAGAGCTCATAGGGTTTATTCAAAATAAGTCCAAATGATCCGTAACTTGTATATTCGCAAATTAGCACAACACTTTGCTTATAAAGAGGATCTGTCATATTTGGTGTTGCAACAAGTAAAAACCCTTTTTCTATCAGAGGAATTTTATTCACAACTATCCTTTGATTGAATATCAAAAAGCTCTTGATTATAAAGTTTTATATTCTCTTGTATCCCATTTAATTGATTCATGAGTTCAGCAAATTTCTTTTTAAATCGAGGATTATCAGCAAGTTGTTCGGTAGAGAGTCTATTTGTTAGAAGAGACATTCGCTCCAAAGTTGTATTAATTTGATTAATTTGCGTATCCATATAAAATTGGAATGCTTTAGCATCTTTGATTTGGTTAGACTCGCGCATAAGTTTAACTCTACCTCTTTGCCATTCGTGATTGTAATGGAATAGAAGGCCATACTGGTTAATATCTGTTATAAGTGTATTAGCTTTTGTCATAAGAGCGTTAACTTGTAGATAGAGACCATCGTCTGTAATGATTTTTCCAAGAGTTCCTTTTCCATTTTTTATATCTGTTGTTATCGATGATGTGTTAGCTACAATATTTGCCATGTTTCCAAAAAACGCCTTATTTTTAAGCTCTGTTAAGCTTTCATCGATTTGAGAAAAGGTGTTTGCAAAATTTTTTGTAGCATTTTTTACATCGTGGATGATGTCTAATTCATTAAAATCTTTTAACGTTTTTCCAGCTTCTGAAATTGTGACATCAAGGGAGTGAATAGCAGATCCTAGGGTATCACCATATTTATGTACCCATGCAATTACAACATTTAAAGCCTCTTCAATTTTTTGAGAAAGCAAAGAGATCTCATTCATGGCACTTTCTAATAAGTCATTCGCATCTGCGTATATAAGGTCTTTAGAAGTAATGATGTGAGTTACTTGTCCGACCTTTAAATGCTTCGGTATTATAGCAACATATTTTTCTCCAAGAAGACCTTGTGTTTGAACAGTGATTTCATCTGTTGTAAAAATAGTGTAATTTGAATCTACATGCAGAGTTAAAAGATAAGGATAGACTTGGCCGAATTGGTTTACTGCTTGCTCCCTTGCGGAAGTGACTTGCGCAATATCTGCAACCTCCCCAATTGTTTTTCCAGCATAAGTAACTGGCGTTCCTATATTTATTCCATTAATGTTGCTGAATCGAACTTTGATTACTTGTTTTCCATCACCCACACTTGGTTTAATAAAGAGTATAATTCCGATAATCAAAAACGCTGCAATGATCACAAAAAGACCGATCAGCATGTTTTTTAATTGATTAGCCATTTCTTTGTTTCCCGATTAAGCTTAAGTCTCCGCCAATCATTTCATTAAAAACAGTGATGGTGGGGTGTTTATGTTTCATAAATTCTTTCGGAGGGGCAACAATTTCAATTTTTCCCTCTTCGATTAAAGCGATTCTGTCTGCAATTGCTAAAGTTGTTACAATATCATGAGAGACAACTAAAGTCGTTCCTTGCAGTTCATTTTGCTGAGCTACAATTAATTTCGCAATTGTTTGTGAAGTGACTGGATCAAGACCTGTTGTGGGTTCATCATAAAATAGATATTTAGGTTTATAAACAACGCATCTTGCAATTGAAGCTCTTTTCCTCATACCACCAGATAGACTTCCTGGGTAGAGTTCTTCAATTCCTTTTAATCCAACTTTTTCCAAAGATTCACTCACATACTTTTTAATATCTGACTTAACAATTTTCTTTCCACCCCTGATTCCGTGTTCTTTCAAATAAAACCCAACATTTTGAGCTACAGTCATTGAGTCAAATAAAGCGCCCATTTGAAAAATCATGCCGACATCCATAAGTTTTTCATAAAGCTTGTATCCGAAAAGTTTTGTCATATCATCGTTATCTATAATAACTTCACCCTCTTCCGGTTTCATAAGTCCCATAAGATGTTTCAAAATAACGCTTTTTCCAGAACCTGATTTTCCAACAAGGACAAAAATCTCACCATCTTCTATTTCTAAATTGAGTCCTCTAAGAACTTTATTCCCATTAAACGACTTATGTACATTTTTCATCCTTATCATTGAAACCACCTAATGATTTCACTTCTCATTACGTTTAAAGAGAGAGTGAGGAAGAAGTTTAAAATAAGTATCATGACATAGCATAGAACAACTGCTTTTGTTGTAGATTCACCCACATCTTTTGCTCCGCCAGTTGTTGTCATTCCTTTAAAACAACAAATAGTTACAGAGAGGAGGGCAAATACAAGTGATTTAATAAACCCTATCCAAAAATCAAACGGTTCTACATAGATCGGGATTGGATCCCAAAATGTTGTTGGAGCTAAACCAAAAAATTGCACAGCAATGAGGTACCCGCCAAAAACACCTAAAACTACGCTATATACTGTTAAAAGTGGAAGCATAATAAGGCCGCTAATTAGTCTTGGAGACACAAGGTATCTTTGTGGGTCTACAGCCATAGAGATCATAGCATCAACTTGCTCTGTTACTTTCATCGTTGCAAGCTCTGCAGTAATAGATGCTCCGATTCTGCCGACAAACATAAAAGCTGTAAGGACAGGACCTAGTTCCGTTAGCATCGCTTTTGCAACCATAAGCCCCGTTACGCCAACAAGTCCTTTGTTATAGAGTTGATAGTAAGACTGTGTTGCAAGAACTAACCCTGTGCTAAAACCTGTTAAAGAGACAACAGAAAGAGAGAGAACACCGATTGAATAAAGTTGCTCTCTAAGCAAGCTCCATCTCGGAAGTCTTCGAAAAATTGTTGCAAAAGAAGTTGCTACAAATGAGACGTATTCACCAACTGAAATCAGAAATTTAAATTGACTTACAACCGTTTGCATACCCCGAAAAGAGTCTCCCTTTTTCGGATAGTAAGAATTTTTTATAAATTACGCAAGGATAATAGAATCGGGGCCAGAGTATTGACCCCGAATTTTTACGCTTTGTCAAAAGCAGCCGATCTGCTTCTTCTTGCTTCTGCAATGATTTCATCGAGTATTCTGTCTGCTTCTTGAAGAAGTTGAATAAGTTCTCGATTATCGCTTTCTGTGTTTTCTAAAGCTTTGCGAATTTGTTCTTGTTGACCTTGCAGCATAGAGATGTCTGAATCTTTTAATTGATTCATAAACCCTGAGGTTCTTTCTAAAACAGGACCCACTGCGCCAACTCTTGATAAAATAGCGTAATTTGCGTCTGCTTTTAAAGTGCCAGCTCCAATCACTGAGAGCAGAGCTCCAACGATTGCTATGATGTGTCCGATCTTTTTTTCCTGGTGTTTTTCGTTTAAGAGGTCTTGTGCATCTTTTAAACTTCCCATATTTCCTTCACGAAGTGAACGCATGCATGCATTTTGTCTCTCTAAAGTAACTTTATGCTGTGATCTAATATCATACATTCTGTTAAGAATACTCATAGTTAATACCTCCAAGTATGTTTATGCTGCGGTCAAAGGACCGGAATTTGCTGTAATTTTACTAGTTGCTGCTTGGTGTTGTATAGCGTGAACTACACACTCTTCTTTCAATCGAGTAACACTTTCGCCAAATTTAGCAAGATCTTCTTGTAGCCTACGATAGGTTTCATTTGAAATTTCGTTTGCCGTTTGTGTTGTTAGTGTAAGAGATCTCATATCACAAAGCTCAAACTCATAAGACTCTTTTACAATAGTTGCACCGTTTGTCACGACGCTAAGGCCAGCCATGGCAACTTTTCCTAAAAATGGTAAAACTTGAGCAGTTCCTAAAATAGCTCCTGATATCCCACCAATAATTGCAAAGCCGCTTCCTGCAACCATCAGAGCGGTAGATAGTTGGGGGTGAGATTTCATGTCACAAAGAACGTTTCCTAGTATAGAAAGGCCTCCTGATAATATCATGGAAGTTCCTGCAACAACTGCTAAAACAGAAGCGCCAGGTACAAGGAGAGCTGCACCCATAACAATTGATGCAGCACTTAAAAAACCGACTGCAATTTTCCGCAAAAAATCCCACCAATCACTTTTTTCCTGGGCTTTATCTAATTCTTTCTGAAGATGTATTTGTTGTTCTAAATTTGATGCGGTAAGATTTTCAGAATGAGATAGTTCTTTTTCAAGCATCTCAAAATATAAAGCAAGAATTGCCTCTATTCTATCTAAAAATTTAGAGATCGCAAGTGATATCGGCACTCGATTTACTTTGAATGAATCAGGATGACAAATTTCAGGTTTGGATGTGTTAATGCTATCTAAAAAAAGGGAGGGAGAAAGGGAGTAGGTTGGAGGAAGTGGTTTGGAAATACTATTTTGGTAAACAGGTTCTAACTCTAACATTAAAGAGGAGGGCGAAAGAGAATTAACTTTTTCCATAATTTCTCCAAGCAAGACGAAGACCTTCAATTTTATCAGCTAAAACATTTTTTTGATCGCGGTTTTTTGAAGCCTCTAGAGCCTTTAATCCCTCTTCGATCTCACCTAAAGAAAATAAAGATTCTGCTGCGTGAAAATGGGGGTAGGGATTGTCTTCGTCAATTAAACACCACATGCTCCAAGGAGTGAGCGCCTCTTGGTATTTTTTTTGCATGTGTAAACAAGAGCCGAATGCTTGCCAATACCTTGGTTCAAACGGTTTAGAAATCACAAGTCTTTGGAAGATCGTTGCAGCTTTTGCAAATTCATTTCCTTGATAGAGGTTATAGCCGAGCTCATAAAGAAGTGTGAGGTCTTCTTCTTCAAATTCGGATGGTGTTAAGCCGCCATGAGGCTCGAGATTTTCCTGGAAGTTTTTTAAAACTTCTTCGAGAAGAGGTGAGTGCAAAACTTCTTTTGAAAGAGACATAACTATTCCTAGTGACCTGTTCTTTGGCCATCGATACAACGTCTTATCATGGGGTCTCGAACATTATGGTGGCTGACCATGATGGAAAGCATGCTCTCATCATTTGCTATTTTTCCATACTCTCTAGAAATTTTGGCTATCGAGTGGTCTTCTTGAGAGGCAAGGTAGGCAATTCTCCCTTTGATTGGTGTGATTTCGTCTACGCCAATTTTAGAATAATCAAGGTCTTTATCAAAAGGGTTTCTGTGTTCGGGAATAAGGCCATCGCCAAAAATTTGAGGGGCGTGATCTTTTAAAAAAAGGGCGATGTTCTCTTTGAATTCGTCATCAAGAGTTACTTCGTCTTGCTCATTTGCTTTAGCATCTTCCTCTAATTTTTGAAGTCTTTCTAAAAAATAGTTGTAGAGAGCAAGTCTGTCTTGGATGCTTGCCTCTTTTTCCTGGAGATGATCTAATTTATGAGAATTAAAATCCCCATATTGGTTAATGAGTTGAATATATTCTAGATTTGTATTTGTCTCTCTCATATAAGGTTGACCCTCCTCTTAGCTACCAAACAATTTATCTGGAATTCTGTTTAATTTCAATCTCTTAAACATTATTTTAGGTGGATTTAAAAAAAATAGAGTGCTACAATTTAAAGCAATTATGGCGATCTCTTTACTTATAGGATTTTTAGCGCTACTTGCTATTTTTTTAGAGTTTTGGCTTCCCACAGCTTTTATGGCTATTTTGGGGCTTGCTCTTATGACAGGCTCTATAGGTTATGCATTTATGCAGAGCTGGAAGTGGGGAGTTGTACTTGCCCAATTTGAAATTATTTCGATGATTCTAGTGATTCGATTCGCGCTTGGCATCTTTAAAAAGAAAAAGATATGTTTAGCAGCTGATCAAGAAAATTTCAAAGGGTGCTCTTTTCAAGAAAATTGTTTAGGAAAAGTAGGAGAAGTTATAAAAGATTTAAAGCCCTCTGGAGTCATTGAGATAGAAGGGGTGCATTTTCAAGCTCTTTCAGAGGGGGACTACCTAAAGAAAGGGGTAAAAGTAACAGTTATTGGTGGAGAAGGATTCCACCTCATTGTGAGGGATAAATGGATATGTTTGTAGCAGGAATACTCTTAGTTGGTGTAATAGCGTCTATTGGTTTTGCAATTACTGCAAATTTTGTTGGGTTATGGTTTCAAGCCTTTGTCTCAGGAGCTCCTGTCTCTTTAATGAGCATTGTTGGAATGAGCCTTAGAAAAGTTCCGCCTAAATTAATGGTAAATGCATTAATTACAGTTAGAAAAGCTGGATTAAAAGAAATAACAAGCGCTGATTTAGAGACGCATTATTTAGCAGGTGGTAGAGTATCAGATGTTGTAAAAGCTGTTATTGCAGCAGATAAAGCAAATATTAAACTTGACTGGCGACGGGCTACAGCAATTGATTTAGCGGGAAGAGATGTTTTTGATGCGGTGAAAACGTCAGTGAATCCAAAAGTAATTGACTGCCCATCTAATTCGGCAATGATTTCCGCTGTTGCTAAAAATGGAATCGAGCTTTTAGTGAGAGCTAGAGTAACAGTTCGAACAAATATCGCCCAGCTTGTCGGTGGTGCAACAGAAGAGACAATTATAGCAAGAGTTGGTGAAGGGATTGTCAATGCAATCGGTTCTGCCGAAAGTCATTACGATGTTTTAATGAACCCGCAAGCTATTTCAGAAGCAGTGCTTGCAAAAGGTTTGGATGCCCAAACGGCATTTGAAATTTTATCAATTGATATAGCAGATATTAATGTCGGATCGAATGTGGGAGCTGGCTTACAGTCCGAACAGGCCCTTGCTGATATGAAGGTTGCTCAAGCAAAAGCTGAAGGGCGAAAAGCAATGGCTGTAGCTTTAGAGCAAGAGCATAAAGCAAAACTCGTAGAAGCTGAATCAAGGATTCCGCTTGCAATTGCTGCAGCTTTTGAAAAAGGGCAGCTCGGAGTAATGGATTATAATATGATAAAAAATTACCAAGCAGACACTCGTATGAAAATGGCGTTTTCGTTAGATCGGGAGAAAAATTAGTATGGATAAGCTATCACGAATTTTCTTTTCTCCATGGCTAAACAAAGACGAAATAAATGCTGTAGAGGCTCATCAATTAAAAAATTTTACCTACATTAGGTATCAAAAAAAGGATAACCCCCAAAAAGAACTTTTTGGACGGTATAACCGTGTCACAAAAGAGGTGATGTGGTTTGATGAGGCGCCAATTATTGGGTTTAAGTGTTCATGGATTTTGACAATCGGTGTTCCAGTAGAGCTTGCACTTAGAGAAATTTTTTATACAGCAGAACTGATACATCTAGTTTTTCAAACAATTATCTGCCGAAAAAAAATATCTGATCTTCCGTCAAATTTGTCGAAAACTTTATCAAATATGGCTCGAGCTGTTTTTTATCTCACAGGGATACTATTTGCAGCTCTTGGGGGCATTTTATTCGATCCTTTAAGAGCAAGAAAAAGAATAGGTTTATTAGCAGTTAAATTAAATCACGGCGTCACACTTAGCGAACATAGAAAAATCGAAAAAGATGCAAAACAAGGAAAGGCAGCCGTAAAAACTAAAATGGTTCTTTACTTAGCTCCTTGCATGCAGCCTTGGGTAGCTAAGTTTAATAATAGCTCATGGACCACGCTCAAAATGAGTGATAACTTTGATGAAGTTTCTGTAAATAAAAAGGTTAAACAATGTCCTTGCTCAAGATGGTGCATTTTCCCTCTTTTGCCAGGGTGTGTTAACTAGAGATTTCTGATTCGTCCCAATCAAGATTTGCAACGACTCTTACATCGCATTTTGACTCGGAAATGACACACTGTTTTGTGCCGACTTGAATATGATAGAGAAACGTGTTTGGGCTAATTTGCCGCCTCTCTAAAATTTTGATATTTTTCTTTTGGTTTGTCTGAAAAGTTCCCCTTTTTGAAAATCTTCTCATAAGCCAAATAAGTGTTAAAGCGCCTCCACCTATAATTACAATTAGGATCAGTGTTCGAAAAAACTGTTTTCGGTAGATATCTGGAGAGAGCTCATTTTGAAGATCCTCTTTTTGCTGTGAAACTTCTTCTGAGACAGGAGTCTCTACTTTATCTCCTAAAGTGGGAGCTTCAAGCTGTGGTTCATTTGCATAAATGGCAAAAGGAAGAAAAAGAATAAAGATCCATCTCATGAGTATCTTATCGCTTTTTTTTCAATTATCGTCTAGATCTAATGGTATGGCTAAAGTTGTTTTTGCGTCAGATATCGATAAAACTCTTACAGATGAGAGACATATAATTCCTGATGAAGTAGTTATTTACCTTGAAGGACTTTATAAAAAAGGGTTTGAGATAGTTCTTTTGACGGGAAGAACTTTTTCTTTCGCTATGATGAGCGTTGAGAAGATATCATTCCCTTTTTATTTAGCAGTTCAAAACGGCGCTGAAGTTCTAAAGATGCCTGAAAAAGAGATCATATTCCAAACGTTTATGCAAAAACCCGTTCTTGCTCAGTTAGATAGAATTTATCACCAGTATGAAGAAGATTTTTTGATCTATTCAGGATTAGAAATGGGCGATTTTTGTTACTATCGAAGATCTAGATTTAGTCCATTTTATTTAGAATATTTAGAAAAACTTAAAAAAATTTCAGCAGCCGATTGGGTGGAGATAGAAAGCATTTTAGATATTAAACAGACTAAATTCCCACTGATTAAATGTTTAGGCCCACACTTCTCTTTAGAAAAAATTCGAGGAAGACTTTTAGATGATAGATCAGTTGCATCTTCATTAATTACAGATACAGTAGATCCTAACCTCTCTATTCTTCTTCTTACTCATAGTCAAGTAGATAAAGGAAATGTCTTAAAAAAAATCAAAAAAAAATATAAATGGAATTGTAAGATTATCGCAGCAGGCGATGATAATAACGATATTACACTCCTGCAAGGTGCAGACATCGGTATTGCTATGAAAACTGGATCAAAAGATCTTCAACTTCATGCAGATATAATTGCAAACTCCTCTTATGAATTAGGAATTATCTCCGCCCTTGAAGAGGCTGAAAAGCGCCTCTAATCTCCTTATTGAGAAAAGCTTGACTTGCTATACGGGGAAAGCCTGATCAAAATCTGTCACAATCTTTTTTCCAAAATGAAATTTTTTAAAGAATTAGGATAGGGTTGGGCTGTCTGTAGAAGTGGCCATTGCATGGAGACCGTTATCGACAAAAAGAACGACCCCAGTGATAGCGGAAGCTTTAGGAGAAAGAAGAAACGCTGCGGCATTTCCTATTTCATCAGCTTCGATGTTTTTTTGTAGAGGGGCGTTTACATGAGAGTAATTGATCATTTTTTCAATAAACCCAATAGCTTTTGCAGCCCTACTCGCAAGGGGGCCTGCAGATATTGAATTTACTCTAATTTGCCACGCTCTTCCTGCTTCAAAGGCAAGAGTTTTTGTATCGCTTTCTAAAGCTGCTTTTGCTGAACTCATTCCACCTCCATACCCTGGGACAACTCTATTAGAGGCTAGATAGGTGAGATTTAGTATAGATCCACCTTTATTAATGAGTGGTCCAAAGTATTTAACTAGGCTAACAAATGAGTAAGAAGAGGAGCTAATAGCTTTAAGGTAGCCGTCACGAGATGTTTCAAGAAGAGGTTTTTTAACTTCGGGACCGTTTGCAAGAGAGTGAACCAAGATGTCAATTTTTCCGTAATCGGCCTCAATTTTGCTTGCAACTTCTGAAATGGTGTAATTAGTAGATCCTAGGTACCTTTTATTGTTTTTGACATCCTCTGGCACAGAATCAGGTGTATCATACATAGCATCAATTGAATAAACTTTTTCAACCTGCATCAAAGAGCCATCAGGAAGTCTTCTTGACTCATCAAATTTTCCCCCATCCCAAGACATTTGAAAAATTTTCATGATAGGAGTCCAAGTTCCAAATATAATTCTAGCTCCTTCACTAGCAAGAGTATGTGCAATTGCCCAGCCATAACCTTGGTCATCTCCTACGCCGACAACAAAAGCAATTTTTCCCTTTAAACTCTCATTTTTCATCGTATACCACCTTTCTAACCTAGATCATAGAAGAGGAGGAGATTATTCTTCAAGTTTACACGCGAGCGTGGTATTCTCAAAAGGATGAAGCTAAAAAGTGTGGCAGCATTTGAAAAACAGCTAAGAGAGGCATCGCCTCTTCATTTCTCTCCTATCTACTTGATACTCATTTCCGATCCCTATGAAAGAAAATTTTATGTTCAAAAACTCTACCAATTTCTTTCTCACTATAAGCCAAAGCTTGTCTTTAAAAATGGGGAAGAGGGGTTAGAATTAACTCTTTTTAGAGAGGAGAGAGTTGTTCACTTAGACGTTGAAAAAGGTGTAAAAAAACCGTCAAGCGATCTTATTTTAATCTATTCGGGGGAGAAGTGCACTTCTACTTTTTACGAGGCTATCGAAAATGACGTTGTTTGTCTTGATTTATCGTTAGAAAAGCCGTGGGAGAAAAAAGAGAGGTTAATTGAAGAGCTTCAAAAAATTGCAAAACAGGGTCAAAAAACACTCTCTATTCAAGTTGCAAACAAGCTCTTAGAGCAAGTCGGAATGGATTTTTCCTTGTTAAAAAATGAGGTAGAGAAGCTTGTTCTTTTTTCAAGCGGAAAAAAGTTAATTGAAGAAAAAGATATAGAGGAAATTACAAAAACAGAAAAAGAGGTAACAGCCTGGCAAGTAGCTGAAGCCCTTGTTTGGAAATCTAAAGAGATGCCTATCTACCAGTTCAAAGATCTCTCCGATGTCCTAGCCCTTATCGCCTTGGTAAGGCACCACATTTATTTAGGAATACAAATTTGTAAAGGAGGGGATATGCCCTCTTTAAGAAAAAATCAATTAGAGATTTATTTGCCTTTTTGCCAAAAAGTCGGTCCCGAATACTTTGTAGAGAGACTTTTGTTTTTATTTGAGTTTGAACTTAAAGCAAAATCAGCCTCTTTCGATCCAAAACTATTGTGGGATTTATTGGTGATATATTTCGAGAACTTAAAAGGTAAATAAATTTCTCCACTTTTTAATCATGAGGAACACAGATTATGACGCTTTATCTACTACCAAACTTACTTCATCCAGATGCTGATCCGAAATTTAATTTCGTTCCAGGTTTAGAGGAGATTGTAAATCAACTAGACGGCTTTTTTGTCGAGCACCCTAAAGAGGCAAGAGTCTATTTGAAACATTTCGACTTTGAAAAACTAAAGGGAAAGCCAATGGAGATTTTAGACAAAGAGACAACAAACTTTGTTACACTCTTACAGCCGCTTTTAAAAGGAGAGAAATGGGGAATTATTTCAGATGCAGGTCTTCCCTGTATTGCCGATCCTGGAGCTAAGCTTGTTTATGGAGCAAAAGACAAAAATATAGAAGTTGTCGCAATTCCTGGCCCATCATCTATTTTTTTAGCTCTTATGCTCTGTGGTATCGAGTCGCAAACATTTTCTTTTCAAGGCTATTTACCAAGAGATTGCAAAGTGCAAAGACTTGGTATGTTGCAGCTTTTTATTGAAACACCATATAACAATCAAAAAAGTTTAGAAAAACTTTTGACTCACCTACAAGATGATGATCTTCTCTCTATCGCTTGTGATTTAACACTGCCTACCCAAAAAGTAATCACGAAGAAAATTAAATGGTGGAAAGAGCATCATAAAGAGGAAGATTTTTATAAAAGGCAGGCTATTTTTCTTATAAAAACAAGATCTTTAAACAAGTTCTGATGCGACAAAGTCGTAGAAGAGCTTTCCCTTTTCTGAAAGCTTAAAGTGATTAGAAGTTTTTTCTAAAAAACCATCTGCGGCTAAATTTTCAAGTGAAGTAAGGCTTTCATCAGGTAGATTTGGAAAATCATTTAAATGAATCCCTTTTAAAAGCCTTAGTCGAATCGTCAAAAGCTCTTTTACGTTTTCAGGGTAGGCAAGCTCTTCTTCAAAATCTTTTGGGTCTTGATGGTTAATTAAAAAAGAGTGCCATTTTTTTAGATGAGAGACGTTTTTAAAACGCTTTTTACCGTAATAACTAAAAGCTGATGGCCCAAGTCCTATGAAAGGACGCCCCTCCCAATAGCCCGTGTTGTGTATAGATTCGCACCCTTTTTTGCAAAAAGCGGAAATTTCATACCGCTCTAGTCCGTATTCTTCAGTTTTTTGGACTGCGTAGGTTAACATCTTTAAGCTGATTTCTTCTGATGGGGTGAAACTAGAGAGCTCTTTTTTCTTTTTATAATAAACAGAACCCTCTTCAAAGATGAGATTATAGATTGAAAGATGAGAAATCGGTAGTGAGACTGCTTCATCGACTGTTTTTTTCCAGCTTGAAAAAGTTTGGTTTGGAAGATCGTACATAAGGTCGATTGTGATGTTTGTAAAACCAGCAAGGTGAGCCGTCTCTATCGCTTCTTTCGCCCTTTTTGCAGAGTGGAGTCTCTCTATCATTTTTAAGTTTGTGTCATCTAAAGATTGTACGCCAATACTTAGCCTGTTTATTCCTAAATTCCGATAGCCGATCATTTTTTCTAAAGTTACATCGTCTGGATTCGCTTCAATCGTAATCTCTTTGGGCGAGAACTCTTTAAAAAGGTCTAAGATTTTTTCTAATTCTGAAAGGGAGAGAAGAGAGGGGGTCCCCCCACCAAGATATATGGAGACTATGTCAGTAAGACAATCTTTTCGAAAATCCCACTCTTTTTTGATGCCCTCTATATATAAATCGGTCTCTTTAAGGGGTTGCACAAAAAAATGGCAGTAAGGACACTTTTTTGTGCAAAATGGAACATGAATATAGATACTACCAGTCGTCACGATCTGGATCTGGGATTTCTGTAGACCTTCTCCAGCGATTTCTCTCTGAATAGGGATCTTCATCAGTTTCAAATTCTTGTGAAGAAGACGATTGCTTTTCTTCTCCAGCCATTTCTATATCAAATAAAGAAGTGTGATCCACTTCCATTGTAGTGCTTTCAACTTCAAACTCTACATCAGACATTTCTGCATCAGTTTCAATATCTGGCATTGATTGATGCTCATAAAGTTGTTTTTGATTTGATTTTTTTGGCATGGTGTAATCTTCGACTTCGCCGCTCTCTTTGAGGAAAATCAGACGCTGTCTCTCTTCATCCATTTTAGCCTTAATCGATTCTATTTCAAGTTTATGCTTATCAAGGTCTTTTTTAGGAACAAGCCCCAAATCGAGCCACTTCTCTAAATCTTTTAACTCACTTTCTAACTTTTTTAATCTCTCACTTTTCATAAATGGTGCCCACCGAAAATTAACGATACGTTCGCTGTGTTTTACTTTGGTTGCGAATTAAATTAAATAATTTTCTACAAATTGGACGAAATTTTACTGCAAACCCTATTTGCACGCAAGTCTCGATTTCTTGCCAAGAAATTATGTTTGTGTAAGATGAGGGTATGCAAAAAAAAGATTCACCCCCTATTAATTTTAGTAATCAAAGCTTTGTGTTAGAACAATTAAATATTTTTTTGAAACACCCCGATCTTTTAGCCCCCGATTGGATTGCTTTTTTTAAAGGAATGGAGTTTTCAGAATTGATACAAAACGCTTCTCGAGCAAACTCTTCGCCCGAACCGGACGAAATCTATAAGCGCTTTGGCCATTTGATAGCAAATATCAATCCAATGAAAGAGGCAAACAGTTTTGTAGAAGGGGTTGATTTTAGAGATTCTCGCCTGAACAAAGTCTATTGTGGCACAACCTCATATGAGTGCTATAATATTGAAAATAGAGAGCTTGAGAGATGGTTTCACGAGGAGATACAAAAAGAAAAGCCCCCAGTTTCTGTAAAAGAGTATGAAATGATGTTAACAGAAATTTGGAAAGCTAAGTACTTGGAAGAATTTTTACAAAAAAAATTTTTGGGAGCTAAAAGATTTTCTTTAGAGGGCGGTGAGAGTTTTATGCCCCTTATTCATGAAATTTTTTCTCTTGCTAGAGAAGCAGGGTATGATAGAGGCGTCATAGGAATGGCTCATAGGGGGCGTTTAAATGTTTTATGTAACTTATTAAAAAAACCTTACAAAGATCTTTTTAGAGAATTTAACACGAAGGTAATGCCAGAGGAGTTATATGGGCTTGGCGATGTGAAATACCACAAAGGGTATCAATCTACAAACGTAAGCTCATCTGGAAAGAAAATTATTCTTGAGCTTATCTCAAATCCAAGCCACCTTGAATCGGTAGATCCTGTGGCTGTTGGTTTTACAAGAGGTCTTAGAGGGAAGGTCTTTCCTTTGATGGTCCATGGAGATGCATCGGTAGCAGGACAAGGAGTTGTCTATGAAACTTTGCAATGCTCTAAATTGAAAGGGTATGACGTAGGTGGTGCAGTTCATGTTGTCATAAATAATCAAGTTGGATTTACAGCAGTTCCGGAAGAATCTAGATCGACAAGGTACTGCACAGACATTGCAAAAGCTTTTGGACTTCCGGTTATTCATGTAAATGCAGACGATCCAGTAGCATGCGTAAGAGCTGCAAAACTTGCCTTTGCGGTAAAAAATAAGTTTTCAATAGACGTCTTTATCGATCTAAATTGCTGCCGTATTTACGGACACAATGAAGGTGATGAGCCTAGATTTACTAATCCGCTTTTGTACCAAAAAATAGAAAAAAGAGAGGATGTGTATGAAAAATTGAAAAAAGAGAGTGGAGTTGGTGAAGAATTTATAACTCAAATGGAAAATCAGTTTAAAGAGGAATTGGAAAAAGCGCTAGAAGAGGCTAATAGACCTTATCTAAGCAAGGAGCTACTTATGCCTGAAATGAGAGCTTTTTCTCGAAAAACAGCTCTTTCCTTAGATCTTTTAAAAAAGTACGTAGAAAAAATCACAACTATCCCAGAAACGTTTAGAGCTCATCTAAAAATTGAAAAATTATTTAAAGAAAGAAGAGAAAAAATTTTAACTGAACCTAATTTATTCCATATCGACTTTGGAACTGCAGAACTTTTGGCATACGCTTCATTACTAGATCAAAAAATAGCTGTTAGAATTTCTGGGCAAGATAGTAAAAGGGGGACATTCTCCCACAGACATGCAGTTTTATTCGATCAAACAAAAGAAGAGACCTACACTCCTTTGGAGCATATTTCTAGTGATCAGGCGAGCTTTCAAGTCTTTAACTCTCCTCTATCAGAGTATGCAGTGATGGGATTTGAATTTGGGTATAGTTTAGCAGATCGCTCTGCATTAGTGATTTGGGAAGCTCAATTCGGAGATTTTGCAAATGGCGCTCAAATAATTATAGATCAATATCTTGCCGGTTCTGAGACGAAATGGGGCGTTTCGTCAGGGCTTGTTTTATTTCTCCCGCACGGGCATGAAGGAATGGGTCCTGAACATACCTCTTGCAGGCTTGAGAGATTTTTACAACTTTCGGGACAAAATAATTGGAGAGTTGTTTTACCATCAACCCCCTCACAATTTTTTCATGTTTTAAGAGAGCAGGCGTTAGATACTGAGAAGAGGCCTTTAATTATTCCAACTCCTAAAAGCATGTTGAGGCTGAGTGATTCTTTCTCTTCTTTAGAAGAGGTTGCAAAGTCCGAATTTTTCCCCGTAATTGATGATATAATCGAGTATGCAAAAGTGGAGAGGGTGATATTTTGTACGGGAAAAATATACTATGAGCTAAAAAAACTAAGAGGTGACAAACCGATTGCTCTCATTAGAATAGAACAAATTTATCCATTTCCGATCTTTGAAGTAGAAAAGATTTTAGATAACTACAAAAATGTGAAAAAGATTTTGTGGGTGCAAGAAGAGCCAAAAAATCAGGGTGCATACACTTACATAAAAGAGGCTATATCGGAAAAAATCGAAATTACGTATGTGGGTAGAGAGTCTATTCCAGTTCCTGATACTGGAGTAGCAGCGCTTTTTTATAAAACGCAAGAAGAGATCATTTATGAGGCTTTAAGATGATAGATGTAGTAGTGCCGTCTGTTGGAGAATCGATTACAGAAGTAACTCTTTCAAAATACATTGTTTTAGAAGGTGGGTATGTAAAAAAAGATGATCCTATATTTGAGCTTGAATCAGAAAAGGCATCTATAGAAGTGACAGCTCCAGAATCTGGAATAGTTAGCTATATGGCAAAAGAGGGGGCAATTCTTAAAGTAGGAGCTACTGTTTGTGGTTTGGAAAAATCTGAAAGAAAAGAGGAGCCCTTAAAAGAGATTAAAAAAGAAGAGAGAGAAATTGGAGCTTCGGGTATACGAAAAAGTCCTGAGGTTTTTTTAGAGAGTCTAACAAAAGAAGAGGAGAAAAAAGAGCCTGAAGCTAAAGTTATTGCAAGTGAGCAAAAAAGAGAACCGCTATCAAAATTAAGAAAGACGATTGCAAAAAGACTTGTGCAGGTAAAAAATGAAACGGCAATGCTTACGACATTTAATGAAGTCGATCTTTTTGAAATTGTTGCGATTCGAAATAGAGAAAAAGATGAGTTTTTCAAAAAACATGGTGTTAAGCTGACCTACCTCCCATTTTTTATAAAAGCTGCTATTTCTGCCTTAAAAGAATTTCCCGACGTCAATGCATTTATAGATGGGGATGACATTGTCTATAATGCCAATCAACATATAGGAATTGCAGTAAGCACTGATTCAGGGCTTGTAGTTCCGGTCATAAAAAACGCTGATAAGCTCTCTTTTATCGATTTATCAAAAGCAATTAATGATTTTGCTCTAAAAGCAAGAGAGCGAAAGTTATCCATTAATGACATGTCAGGGGGCACTTTTACAATTACAAACGGGGGCGTTTTTGGTTCAATGCTTTCAACCCCTATTTTGAACCCTCCGCAAAGTGGAATTTTGGGTATGCATAATATTGTCGATAGACCAGTTGCTTTAAACGGCTCTATTGTGATTAGACCGGTTATGTATCTTGCTTTAAGTTATGATCATAGGATTGTTGACGGAAAAGAGTCCGTCTCGTTTCTTGTCCATATGAAACAGATGCTTGAAAATCCTTATAAATTTCTTTTCTCAGAATAATAAGTTTGTGATAGAGTCTCTTTATGCAACCTTTACAAAGACCACTAGAGACTTTTAAACCGCTTGAATATTTGACGCAAGACTCAGACTCTAGCGATGAGTCAGTAGAAGTGCGTCCTGTTCGAAGAGATCTTGAAATTGCTAGGTTACAAGCTGAAAATAAAAGATTGCAAGAAGAAAACTCCCGCTTGCGACGGGCTTTAACCGAGCTTGTAAAAATTGGTTGAACCGAAGATGGGTTTTTGTTAGCCCTTAGGTTATGTACGATGTCATTATAGTTGGAAGTGGGCCCGCGGGGTATGTTGGGGCAATAAAAGCAGCTCAACTTGGATTCAAAGTTCTTTGTATTGAAAAAGATAACTCTTTAGGTGGAACTTGTCTGAATGTGGGATGTATCCCGTCTAAAGCTCTTCTTCACACAACAGAGCTTCTCTATCATATCCAAAAAGAGGGGAATATTCTTGGAATTACTCCACCTGAATCGTGCAATCTCTTAGATTTAATGAAGCAAAAAGAGAAAATTGTCCAAAAGCTTACGGGGGGAATTGCCTATCTTTTTAAAAAAAATGGGGTTGAATTGATTCATGGGAGCGCTAGCGTAAAAAAAGAGGGCGAGGTTGAGGTAGATGGAAAAGTGATACAAGGCAAATACATTATTGTTGCAACAGGATCTCAGCCAATTCCACTTCCATTTCTACCGTTTGATGAAGAGAGAGTTTTATCATCAACTGGAGCATTAGCCTTAAAAAAAATTCCAAAGAAAATGATTGTAGTTGGTGGCGGTGTGATCGGTTTGGAGCTTGGCTCAGTCTATAGAAGGCTTGGAACAGAAGTTGAAGTGATTGAGTTTATGGATCGAATCATACCAGAATTTGATAGAGATCTTTCAAAGGCGTTTCAAAAAGTTCTTGAAAAACAAGGAATTAAGTTTAATTTACAGAAAAAAGTGATAGGTTTAAAAAATGAGGGGGAAAAAGTTTTTTTCGAAGTGGAGGGAGGAGAGGTGTTTTCTTCTGATGTTGCACTTATCTCAATAGGAAGAAGGCCTTATACTAAGGGAATCGAGGTAGAGTTAACCCCCAAAGGATTTATTAAAATTGATGAAAATTTTGAGACAAGTATCCCAAATGTTTTTGCAGTAGGAGATGCTGCAGGCCCTCCAATGCTTGCTCATAAAGGGTCTTTAGAAGCAGTCTCGTTAGTGGAAAGACTTTCAGGAAAGAGTTGTTTTGTCAATTATGCAGCTATTCCAAATGCCCTTTACACCTACCCTGAAGTAGCATCTGTTGGTTTTACAGAAAAAGAGCTCCAAGAAAAAAAGATCCCGTATGAAGTGACTCAGTTTCCTTTTGTCGGCAATTCAAGGTATCAGGCAAACGGGGGTGATGACCCATGCTTCATCAAAATCGTCTGGCATAAAGAGACAAAACACCTCTTAGGCGCCCATATTTTATCGCCAAATGCATCAGAGCTAATCATTCAGCCAGCAACGGCAATTGCTCATAAAATGAAGATCACCGATCTTAAAAACGTCTGCTTCCCTCATCCAACCTTATCTGAGGCATTCCACGAAGTCTATATTGATAAATTTCTTCATATTTAGATAAAGACCCCTTCTGCTGCATGTTGAATCAAACGAAGATCATCATCGTTTATCCGAGTTTCTGGAGTTTCTCCACCTATACATTGGAGATAGAGGTGTAAAAGATGTATATCACCCTTATTTAATAGATCAATCAATCTATCTTTTCTGATTCGATCATATCCACAGAGGTGAGAGCAGAGCTCTAATCTAAAATAATGGAGGTTTTTGAGGATTTTTTGCCGCTTTACCCAGGTATTAGTTTGTATATGCTCATTAAATGTAGCCTCTACTTGGGGACTAAAACCTGCCATACTTACTTGATAAGCGTCGCATTTTTCTCTAAGCTCGGCAGCAGTGCAGCTTGCTAGGAATTTTTCTGTAGGTGATTGATGAAAACCGTCGTCGTAGTTGATTGGTCTTTTTGTAAAAGTGTCTAAAAATGCTGTTTGATTCTCTTTATTTGTATAAAATTCGAGAGGATTTAAAGAGTAATGGAGAGGCGGATGTCTTGATGAGCTTAAACCTAATATGTGACCGTTTCTTTGATCGAGAGTTAGATTCGTAAAATCGGGAGCCTCTTTTTTCCTTGCACGGTATCTTAAGATGCCATAAGGGACGATAAGAAGAACAATTGCCGCTAGGTTAACTGCATGTAGAGCAACACCACCGATAACTGTTCCAACCACAAGTCCGGCAAGCCAAATTTTTTCTATAGTCAGAAGATAGACGATTGAGCCTACAATAGCAGCAGATGCT
>Ga0194129_10000540_pt1 | contig 71687 bp, 71 predicted proteins | sample TA2KigCa35mmetaG_FD_150862 | JGI IMG/M metagenome (GOLD analysis project Ga0194129, IMG submission 150862) | Freshwater microbial communities from Lake Tanganyika, Tanzania - TA2015038 Kigoma Deep Cast 35m | ecosystem: Environmental > Aquatic > Freshwater > Lake | place: Tanzania: Lake... | reverse complement strand
CTACCCGCGCATTATAAAATAATGCGCTGCACGAAGTTGCACGTGTCAACCAGTCACCAACCTTCCCAAGGCCCCAACCCTGCCCCCGCTGCACCCGCTCCATGTACAAAATTGTCTTTATGCGCCACGGCGAGTCCGTGTGGAACCGCGAAAATCGTTTTACCGGCTGGGCCGATATCGATCTGACCAACAAAGGCGAGGCACAGGCCCGGGAAGCCGGGCGACTGCTGATCGACGCCGGTTTTAGCTTCGATATGACCTACACCTCCGTGCTGAAGCGCGCCATCCGCACGCTATGGCTGACGCTGGAGACCATGGATTTGACCTGGCTGCCAGTGGTTCATCACTGGCGCCTGAACGAGCGTCACTACGGCGCCCTGGAAGGACTGAACAAGGCCGACACCGCCGCAAAATACGGTGAGGCCCAGGTGATGCTCTGGCGCCGCAGCTACGACATACCGCCTATGGCACTTGAACCGAGCGACCCGCGCGCACCCTTCGATAACCCGCGCTACGCTGACCTCAGCCGCGACGAGATACCGCTGACAGAGTGCCTGAAAGACACGGTGGCGAGAGTACTGCCCTACTGGAACAATGTCATCGTGCCAGCGATGCGCTCAGGCCGGCAGATACTGATCTGCGCGCACGGCAACAGCTTGCGCGGCCTGATCAAGCACTTGGACCAAATCAGCGACGCGGACATCGTCAAGCTCAACATCCCCAACGCGCAACCCCTGGTGTATGAGCTCGACGCAGAGATGAACCCGATTCGTAGCTACTACCTGGGTGACGCCGCCGCGATCGAGGCCGCCATCAACACCATCACGCAACAGGGCCGGACCAGCTAGTCCCGATGCCAACGGCTCGTCGCCTGCTAGCCATCCTCATCACGGCGCTTGCGCTCTCTTGTCTCGGCCTACTCGAGGTATTGGCGGCCGAGCCAAAATCAGTCGAGCGCACGCGCCAGAAGCAGCAAGCCGAGCAAGAGCGCACGGAACTCCGCCGCAAGCTCGACGGTCTCAAGGCGGATATCGCCAACACTGAGCAAGCGCATGGCCACGCCGCTGACGCGCTCGCCTCATCAGAGAAAGCGATTTCGAATGCCAACCGCAAGTTGCGCGAATTAGCTGCAGAGCAGCAGCGCACACAGCAGCAGTTGCAAGCGCTGTCGCAAGACCTGCAGCAATTGGAGTTAGCGGTAGCGCAGCAGCGCAAGCGGTTGGAGAAGATGCTGCGCGAGCAGTACCGAGCCGGGCAAGAGGATCGTTTGCGTTTGCTGCTGTCAGGAGATAACCCGAATCGCATCGCGCGCGAGCTGCGGTATCTCGGCTATGTCACGGCCGAACAGATCAAGGCGATTGAAAAACTTCAACAAGATATCGCCGCTGTGGAGACCAATAAATCCGATGCCGAGGAGGCTCGCGCTGCCTTGGACGATATCGCGGCCGAGCAGCGCGAGCAAAAAGCCGTTCTCGAAAAAGAGAAAAGTAAACGCAAGGCGCTGGTGCTAAAGCTCTCGGACAAACTGTCCGCACAACGTAAGCAAGCCGGCAATCTTTCACGTGATGAGGCGCGCCTGTCTGCGCTGGTCGATCGCTTGGCGATGGTGATCGCGCAGCAAAGAAAAGTCGAAGAGGAAGAGGCACGACGTCGCGCACGTGCGAAGGCAGCAGCAGCTGAACGAGAAAAAGCGCTGGCAGATAAATCGCGCGCAGACGACAAGGCCCGCGCGGGTGCCGCCAACAAGCCGGCGGCGCCCGCCAAACCAGCCGATCGACCTGCCGACGTAGCGCCCGAACCGCCACCGCCGCCAGATGGCAACGCTTTTGCTGCATTGCGCGGCAAAGGCAAGCTGCCGGTCAAAGGCGAATTAGCAGCAAGCTTTGGCGCGAAGCGCGCTGATGGACCAAGCTGGAAGGGTATTTTCATCAAAGCCGTCGAGGGCAGCGAGGTACGCGCCGCGGGTGCCGGCGAGGTGGTTTTTGCCGACTGGATGCGTGGCTTCGGCAACCTGATGATTGTCGATCATGGTGGCCAGTATCTGAGCATCTATGGCAACAACCAGTCGCTGCTAAAGCGACCGGGCGATCGAATTAAGGCGGGTGAGGTCATTGCGACTGTGGGTAACAGCGGCGGCAATGAACATTCAGGTTTATACTTCGAGCTCAGGCTCCAAGGGCGGGCAATCGATCCGCTCGCTTGGCTCAACAGGTGAAACATGGGCAGCAGATTAAAAAATATCGGGTTAGTGGGACTCGGACTGATCGCCGGTATCGCCGGCTCGATGCAGTTCGATGCAATGGCCCAGCGCAACGCCAACTCGCCACTACCTATCGAGGAGCTGCGCACGCTGGCTGATGTGTTCGGACTGATCAAGACTGATTACGTCGAGCCGGTCGAAGATAAAAAGCTGCTCACCGAAGCCATTTCCGGCATGGTGTCGTCGCTTGACCCGCACTCTGCCTTCCTTGATAAGAAAGCATTCAAAGAGCTGCGCGAAGGCACACAAGGCAAATTCGTCGGCTTGGGTATTGAAGTCGGTATGGAAGATGGCTACGTCAAAGTCATCTCACCGATCGAAGACTCGCCTGCGTACAAAGCCGGTCTGAAAGCCGGTGATCTGATCACGCGGCTGGATAGCACGCCGGTAAAAGGCATGACGCTGGATGAGGCCGTCAAGCGCATGCGTGGTGAGCCCAACACCAAGATCACCCTTACTGTCGCGCGCAAAGAAGAAGACAAGCCTTTGCTCATCACCATCATGCGCCAGGAGATCAAGGTACAGAGCGTCAAGGGCAAGGTCATCGAGCCGGGATTTGGCTGGATTCGTGTCTCGCAATTCCAAGAGCCTACGGTGGAAGACCTCGCCAAAAAAATCAATCAGCTGTACCAGCAAGACCCTGGCATGAAAGGCCTGGTGCTGGACTTGCGTAATGATCCAGGTGGCGTCTTGCCAGGTGCGATTGGGGTCTCGGCGGCTTTCTTGCCCAAAGATGTGGCGGTAGTCTCGACCAATGGACAGCTGCCTGACTCGAAAGCAACCTACTACGCCCGTCGCGAGTTTTATGGCACGCGTGCCGGTACCGATCCGCTCGCTCGGCTGCCTGAGGGCGTCAAGAAAGTGAAGATGGTGGTGCTGGTGAACTCCGGCTCTGCGTCCGCCTCGGAAATTGTCGCCGGCGCGCTGCAAGACTACAAACGCGCAGCGATCATGGGAACGCAGACCTTCGGCAAGGGCTCGGTGCAAACGATCCGTCAGTTATCTGCAGATACTGCGGTCAAGTTGACCACGGCGCGCTACTACACCCCGAATGGCCGTGCGATTCAGGCCAAGGGTATCGTGCCCGATCTGCTCGTCGATGAGTACGCCGATGGCGATGGCATGAACGGCATGCGTCTGCGCGAGGCGGACCTGCAAAAACATCTGTCTAACGACAAAGACAAAGAGGCCGACAAAGGCGCGGCGGTGGTCGACGAGCTGGAAGAAGCCAAGCGCTTATCTGCACTGGAAAAAAAACGCAAGCCGCTGGAGTTTGGCAGCAAAGAAGATTTTCAGTTGGCGCAAGCGCTCAACCACCTCAAAGGCTTGCCGGTACAGACATCCAAAACCGCCAAACTGGATAGCAAAAAAGACTAACGCCTTGGCAATCGGGTAGTCGCCGTGCATGTCATCGCTACCCGACCCGGTGCATGTCATCGCTACCCGACCCGCCGACAGCGGCCGCACGCATTGCGGCCGTTTTTCATTCAAGATCTCGTAATGGATGATCAACAGCTGCTGCGCTACTCGCGCCACATCATGCTCGATGAGATCGGCATCGAGGGCCAACAAAAACTGTTGAACGCGCATGCGCTCATCATTGGCGCTGGCGGTCTCGGCTCGCCGGTGGCGCTCTATCTCGCGTCTGCTGGTGTCGGCAACATCACGCTGGTCGATGATGACCTGATCGATCTGACAAATTTGCAGCGGCAGGTTCTCCATACCACGGCACGTGTCGGACAGCCGAAAGCGCTATCCGGAAAGCAGACGCTGGCCGAGATCAACCCCGAGGTGAATGTAGTCGCATTACAAGAACGTGCGGATGAGACGCGTTTGCAGTCACTCGTGGCTGAGGCTAGCGTGGTGTTGGACTGCACCGATAACTTTCGCACGCGCCACGCAATTAACCGTCGCACGCGCCACGCAATTAACCGTGCCTGTGTGCAAGCGCGCGTGCCGCTGGTGTCAGGCGCGGCGATACGGATGGATGGGCAGGTTGCGGTGTTCGACCCGCGAAACTCGGAAAATCCCTGCTACGCGTGCCTTTTTCCGGCTGATCAGGTGTTTGAAGAAGTGCAGTGCTCCACCATGGGCGTATTCGCGCCGCTGGTCGGTATTATCGGCACGGTACAGGCTGCCGAAGCCCTGAAACTCGTGATGGGCATCGGCGAATCACTGGCCAACCGCTTACTGATGCTGGAGGCGGGCTCAATGGAATGGACCAGTGTGCGAACCGCCAAGAGCCCGGACTGCGCCGTGTGCGCCAACACGGCGCGCTAATCGACCAACATCTCGGCAAAGGCCGGGATGTCGATTCACCCCGATAACAAGCTGAGCTGCAGCGCCGCGCCCTCTGTCGGCTTGAGCTGAAAACCGCTCTTGGCGTAGCGGTGCCAGCGCCCGATCACGAAAGCCATCAGCAACGCAGCGCGCTCAGCAACGCAGCGCGCGCGGCGGCCTGGTCTTCGGCGGGCCCGCCCTGCGTCGCCGCAAGTTTCCACGATTGCCGCAGCGCCAGCTCAACGCGATCGACAAACTGATTCATGCGCCGCTGCAAGCGCTCGTCTTCGTTGACCAGCGCATCGCCTATCATGACCTTGGTCATGCCCGGATTTTGTTCGGAAAATTCGAGCAGCATGCGCGCCGTCGACAAAGCCTGATGCCGGCCGTCGTGCTCGCTTTGGGTGATCTTATTGACCAGCGTGAAGATCGAGGTCTCGATAAATTCGATCAAGCCCTCGTACATCTGCGCCTTGCTGGCAAAGTGCCGATACAGTGCCGCCTCAGACACATCCAGCTTGGCGGCAAGCGCGGCGGTAGTAACCTTTTCCGCTTTAGGGCTTTCCAGCATGCGGGCGAGTGCCTGCAGGATCTGTAATTTCCGCTCGCCTGTTTTGGAGTTCGGCATGATCTTGTCAGTCCGGCAAAGGTGGAACAGCCCGAGAAATCTGCATCGCTAACGGCGCAATCGCGCGAGGTACGCCGGAAGTTTATGTAGTGATTTTACTTGGACATCGGCATACCCCGGTCGGAAAAAAAAGCTGGGTGAAAAACCACTGAACCACACTGTGCGCATACCCAAAGATTTAGCCGACTTCAGGTTTTCAAGCGAGTCTTCGACCAGCACGCAGCGCGCGGCGGATAATCCGCGTTGTTGTAGTACGCGATGTAGCAATAGCTTGGACGGTTTTGGACGCCACTGCTGGTGCACGCGCATCGCCTCGATCGGTACATGCTCAACAAAGTGGCGGTGCAAGCCCAGATGCCGCAGTACCGAGCGCGCATAGGCGCGCGGTGCATTGGTCAGCAAGATTTTTCGACCCGGTAATCGACGTAGCAGTCGTCCGAGGCCTCGCTCCGCGCGGATCATGTCGGACAAGTTGTCGAACTGGTGCGCGTCACGCAAGAAATCAGACGCACGCACACCGTGATGTCGCACCATGCCGAGCAATGTGGCGCCATAGCGCTGCCAGTAGCGGACGCGTATGTCATTCACCGCGTCAGGGTGCGAGGGCAAATCTTGCTCAGCCAGTACACGCGCGATCAGCGCGTTCATATTCTGATTTATAGCGGGGAAGATCGCGTACGAAGCGTTATGCAGCGTGTTATCGAGATCGAATAACCAGACCAGCTTGCGCGCCACACGCGACCTCGTTTCGTAGTGAGTGAGCTGTGCCGATCGCGGCAAGCAGCCTGAACAGACAGGCGCTTAGTGAGAACGGATCATGGTGCCGAATGCCTGCTCGGTAAGCACCTCAAGTAGCAGCGAGTGCTCGATACGGCCATCGATAATATGCACCGTGTTCACGCCCGACTTGGCAGCATCAAGCGCCGACGAAATCTTTGGCAACATGCCGCCAGAGATAGTGCCGTCAGCGAACATATCGTCGATCTCGCGCGCGGAGAGATTGGTGAGCAGTTGACCGCTTTTATCCAGTACGCCAGGGATATTGGTCATCATGATCAATTTTTCTGCGCGCAGAATTTCCGCAATCTTGCCAGCGACGAGATCGGCATTGATGTTGTAGGCCTGGCCGTCAATGCCAAAGCCGATCGGCGAGATAATCGGAATAAAGGCGTCATCTTGCAGCGCCTTCACGACTGCCGGGTTGATCGCCTCGATTTCACCGACGAAGCCAATGTCAACATACTCGCCCGGCTTATCTTTGTCGGGCATCTGCATTTTGCGGGCGCGGATCAGACCGCCGTCTTTACCCGTCAGGCCGACTGCTTGGCCGCCATAGTGGTTAATCAGCATGACGATATCCTGCTGAACCTCTCCACCGAGCACCCACTCAACCACTTCCATGGTCTCCTCATCGGTGATGCGCATGCCTTGCACAAAGCTGCCCTGCTTGCCAATTTTTTTGAGTGCGCTGTCAATTTGCGGGCCGCCACCATGCACCACCACCGGGTTCATACCGACCAGCTTCAGCAAAATTACGTCGCGCGCGAAGCCGTGCTTCAATCGCTCTTCGGTCATGGCGTTGCCGCCATATTTGACGACGATCGTTTTGCCGTGGAATTTGCGGATATAGGGCAGTGCCTCGGCGAGAATCTCGGCTTTGATCTCGGGGGCGATCGCAGAAGTGGGCATGACTGTGCGCGCTGAATGGGGACAGAAAAGACCCGCGATTTTACTCCCAACTGCAAAGCGAGCGGGCCGATTTTTCGAGACTGCCGCGACTACCGGCAGGCGCGCAAGGCAGCGCCGGCAGACTTCATTGCCAAAGACTTCAGCTGCTCACGCTGAGCATCATCGTCAACCACGATCTGAATCGTGTAGCGTGTGCTGTTTAACGGGTACTCGCCGATTCGCGCATCGCCGACACCTGCGGCACGCAATTTCTCGAGATGCGCCTCCGCTAATTCAGCGCGCGTAAAACGCCCAAGAGAGATTCCCCAGCGCCGAGTTGGCTCATCCCGAATCACCGCGCTGTCATTGAAGCCCATGGCACGTAGCTGCGCCAGGCGCCGATTCGCCGCCTCCTCATTGGCCAGCGGCGGAATAAAGATCATCTGCGAGGTGGCAGCTTGCACCACGTGTCGCTGCGGGTTCAGGGTGGGCATAAGCTTGCTGAGCTGCTGCTCGAACGCCGCTACGCTTTGCGTATGGAACTCACCGATCTCGATACAACTGCTGCCCGCTACTGCGGCCGGGTTTGCCGAAGACGCCGGCGCGGCGGCACCATCCACCAAACGCAGACGCTCGGCATTCACCTGCTGCGACACATGGTCCGAGTTGCTTGCGAAAGGACGTACCGCTTGCAGCATCAAGAACAGAACAATATTCACCAGCAGCAGCAAGAAAAACAAAGCCCGCATTACGACTCCGAAGATTCCGATAACGCTGCAATATGCAACCCACGCAGCACGAGTTGATCGACCTGCTCGATAGGTGCCGGCAGGTACGGCAGCAGGTGTGACGCCGCTCCGCCAGAGAGTAGGCAACGCGCGCCGGGTAGTTTGGCGCGCGCTTGCGCGATCGCGCCGACTTGCGCGTGCAGGCATCCACTGACAATCGCATCCAGCGTATTGTCAGCGAAGTCGAGACGGGCGTCGTGCGTCTCCACACGCGGCAGCTGCGCCGTACTCAGCGCTAGTGACTGTGCCATCGTGCCAAGTCCGGGAAGAATCATGCCGCCCAAGAACCGACCAGAGGCATGCAGCGCATCAATCGTAGTCGCGGTACCCGCAGTCACAATGATCAAGGACTGCTCGGGAAATAGCCCGCGCGCGCCAAGCAAAGAGGCAAAGCGATCACAGCCAAGCTGCTGCGGATCACGGTAGCTGTTACTCACACCCGCTTGCTGCGCCCGAGCACGAAACCAGTCCAGCGACGTATCTTTCATACCTCTCGCTTGAAGCAAGGCCGAGAGCTGTGCCGCCATGGCGTCGCCAGCCACATTCGCAATGCAAGCGCGGTGCAGGTGATGCTGCGCCAGTATGTTTCCCAAATCATCAAGCTCGGCATGGAACAGCGCGCCGGCGGCTTCCCAGTGGCCGGCCTCGGCATCGGGATGCGCTAGCGCCCATTTGACACGCGTGTTCCCCGCATCGATGAGTAACAGCATCTAAGCCTCACCGTTTAATCGTACGCGAAGCGATACATCGCCCGCCGCTACCGCAATCACACCGTCTGCAGTCGCCAGCTGCAAACAACCGGAGGCATCAATACCACGCGCAATGCCTTCATGTAACAAGGTGTCTTGATCTGTCACCATCACTGAATGTCCGGCGTAAGCGTCCCATTGCTGCCAACGATCAATAAACGGGCCAAGACCCTCTCTATCAAACTGCGCAAGCATGTCAACCAAAGCATCTGCCAGCAGCGCTAACAAGGCATCGCGGTCTACGCGCTGAGCCAACGCCGCAACAGGGTGCGGCAGGTCATTATCACGCTCATGGTTAGGGTGGGTGTTCAAGCCAACACCTATGACTACCCACAGCGGCGACTGCGCATCACGACGGCCGGTACTGGTCTCAACCACAACACCACCGAGTTTTGCGCCGCCAAGCAGCAGATCATTCGGCCACTTCAGCATTACCGGATAGTCGTGCGTCCGCAGCGCCGCTGCGATGGCCACACCAACCGCCAACGGTAATCCCGTTAGCCGCCCGACACCCCGCGTGCATGGCCAAGCAAGCGAAAAGCACAAACTATCGCCCGGTGCTGCGCGCCACGAACGCCCTGCGCGACCGCGCCCGGCGCTCTGCCGCTCAGCGACACGCAAAACTGGTCCGGATAAATGCTCTAGGCGTTGCCGCAAATCAGTATTGGTCGACGCAGTCTCGGCCACCACCTCAATCAATAAGCCATTGCGTGCTGCACGACACAGGCTTGTGATTCGATTTGCATCCAGCAGCGTACTCATGCGCGCATTGTATCGGTACTGCTGAGGCGGATGACGCCCGCCGTAAACTCCAATACACTGCCGCGCATGTTCGACGCACCGCCACCGCACACGACCTCATCGACGCGCCATAGTCGATCGGATGCCCGAGGCTCCAGCACTGTCCGCATCGGACTACTCTGCTACTTGGTACTGGTGATCTATGCGAGTTGCTATCCATGGGCAAGCTGGCGCAGCACCGGCCTGGCGCCCTGGGCCTATTTGTTCGAGGGGCTACCGCGTTACTGGACCACGTTCGACCTCATAACGAACATCGTTGGCTATGTGCCGCTTGGCGCGCTCATCGTGTTCGCGCTGTATCCGCGAGTCGCAGGCGCAGTCGTGGTGCTGTGCGCGGTTACCGCTGGTGTGATGCTGGCGCTGCTGCTGGAATGCATACAAAGTTATCTGCCGTCGCGGGTGCCAAGTATTCTGGATCTCATCACCAACGCCGCCGGCGTTTTGATGGGCGCCTTGGCGGGCCAACGGCTGTCTGCGCCGGTACTTCGACAGAGCCGCCTGCGCGCGCTCAAGTCGGATTGGTTCGGAGCGAGATCAAGCGCCGGATTAATCGTCGTCGTGCTGTGGCCGCTTGCACAAATTTATCCGCAGCCTTATCTGTTCGGTCATGGATTGTGGCTACCGACCTTGTCTACCATGCTGACCGATTGGCTCGACACACCGGTGGATATTGGCAAGCTACTGTGGCGCGATTTCAGCTTGGATATCGAGCACTTTCTGCTAGCCGAGATCGTAGTAACTGCGCTTGGCATGACCGCAGCGGTGCTGACGCTGCTGTGTCAGACCCGACGTCAGGCGCCGCGTCTGCTGCTGGCGTTGGGCTTGGCCGCGTCTGCTGCTGGCGTTGGGCTTGCTACTCGCCGCCACCATCACCAAGGCATTGGCACACGCGGTTTTGTTTTCACCGTCGGATGCATTCGCCTGGCTGACACCCTCTGCAGTAAGCGGATTTCTGGTGGGTGCGGTGATGCTGGCCGGATTATCATTTGCGCCGGTCGCGGCGCAGCGTCGTGCAGCGATTGCCGCTTTGATGATCTGCCTGTTGCTATTGAATGTGCTACCTTCGAATCCGTATTTTTTGTCGACGCTGAGCGAATGGGTGCAAGGTAAATTCCTCAACTTTAATGGCGCGGCACAGTTTCTTTCATTATTCTGGCCCGCGTTTGCCTTGTGGATTCTGTTAAGCCCGCCGCAGCGTCATGCATAGCGCGGTATCATTGGCGAATGCTGCCTGTCGATTGACTATCCCATGAGTGAGCTCTACTACCAACATCATGTATTCGTCTGCAACAATGTGCGAGACGATGGCCGCGCCTGCTGTGCAGAGCGAGGCGCTCAAGGCGTTCAAGAATACGCCAAGCGCCGCTTGAAAGCGCTGGATATGAATGGTCAGGGAAAAATTCGTATCAATAAATCAGGCTGTCTCGATCGCTGCGAAGAAGGCCCGGTCATGGTGGTTTATCCGGAGGCCGTCTGGTACACCTATGTCGATGAGCAGGATGTCGATGAGATCATCGATTCGCATTTACTGTCGGGTCAAGTGGTCGAGCGCTTGAAAATTTAACAGCGCGAGCAAGATCAGCAGCGCACTGCCGTCACCATGAACGCGCATACCCAATCCTTTTCTCTCGCTGGCCCGGCGGGTGCGCTTGAGTGCAAGCTCGACTTGCCGGCGCACACGGCACCGATAGGAATCGCACTGATCGCGCATCCCCACCCGCTATACGGCGGGAGCATGGATAACAAGGTGGTGCAGACGCTCACTCGGGCCTTCGTCGTGCTTGGTTATGCATGCGCTCGGATGAATTTTCGCGGTGTTGGCGAATCTGCAGGCGTGCATGACCATGGTATCGGTGAGACTGATGATATGGCGCTGCTTCACTCGCATATGACCAACCTATATCCGGGTATGCCAGTCGCGATGGCCGGGTTCTCATTTGGTACCTTCGTGCTATCGAGACTGCAGCAGCAACTCGCCGAGCAAGGCAAGCCGGCTGAGCGATTGGTACTGGTTGGTTGTGCTGCTGGCAAGTGGGATATGGCGCCGGTACCGTCGAATACCATACTGATACATGGCGAGCAGGATGAAACCATCCCGCTCAGCGATGTATTTGACTGGGCGCGCCCGCAAGATCTGCCGGTGGTGGTGATTCCCGGCGCCGATCATTTTTTTCATCGCAAGCTACACCATATCAAGCAACTGGTAATCGCTGCCTGGCCGACGCAGTAGCACCGCGCTCGATCACTACTGCGACTGATCCGCTCGAACCAGCCCTCGGCGCTATAATCTGGCGAGTATTGTTGCTGCATCACTCTCTGGATTCAATGAAAAAATTTTTGGTTGCTTGCGTCGCACTGTGTTTGTTTGTTAATGCTACGGCCCAATCGCTTGCGCCACCAACTATTGCGGCACGCTCGTGGTTACTGATGGACGCGAGCAGCGGCCAGGTTCTCGCAGCGCATGAACCCGATCTGCGAATTGAACCCGCATCGCTTACCAAGCTTATGACCGCGTACCTGGCATTTTCAGCCGTGCGCGATAAGCGTATTGATTTGCAGCAGACGGTGAATGTGTCGGTGAATGCATGGAAGGTCGATGGTGATAGCTCCAAGATGTTTATCGAGCCATCTACACCTGTGCGGGTACAAGATCTGCTGTACGGGCTGATTGTTCAATCGGGTAATGATGCAGCGGTAGCGCTGGCGGAGGCGGTGTCTGGCAGCGAGGCAGCATTTGTCGAGCAAATGAATCGGTCTGCTACCGCGCTTGGCCTTAGGCAGACGCACTTCGCTAACCCGCACGGCTTGCCTCACCCGGAAAATTACGCAACCGCCCGTGATTTATCGGTGCTGGCTAATCGCCTGATTACTGACTTCCCCGAGCTGTATAAAATTTACTCGACCAAGAGTTTTACTTACAACAAGATAGCGCAACCCAACCGGAACCGATTGCTGTGGCTGGATCCGACTGTTGATGGGGTCAAGACTGGACATACGCAAGCCGCTGGCTACTGCCTGATTGCATCAGCCAAGCGCGCCAATGGTGTGCAGGGTGATAGACGCATGCTGTCGGTGGTACTGGGCACGAGCTCGGATTCAGTGCGGGCGCAAGAAAGCCAAAAACTGCTGAATTGGGGCTTCCAGAATTTTGATACGCACAAAGTTTATGCCAAAGGCCAAGTGGTACTGACGCCAACCGTATGGAAGTCATCGATCAATGAGATCAAGCTGGGCTTTGATCGCGATGTATACGTCACTGTGCCACAGGGTACTCGGCCCAAGATTACGACGCAGGTCGAGCGCGCCGACCCCCTGGTAGCGCCGATTGCGCGTAACGCGCCCACTGGCACGCTCAAGCTATTAGCGGATGATCAGGTCATCAATAGCGTGCCACTGCTTGCGCTGGAATCCGCACCCACTGCGACTATTGTCGGGCGCACCATTGACACGCTGCGTTTGCTGTTACCCCACTAATGCACAAGGCAAAGCACCTGAAGTCTTCCGATTTGGCCGGTTCATGAGCGAAACTGCATGCCACTGCCCACAGACAGCTTGATTGAGTACCCCAGTGATTTTCCCATCAAGATCATGGGCGTGATGCAAGACACTTTCGCGCAGACGATGGTCGACTTAGTACAGCGCCATGATCCTGATTTCCATGCCGGCAAAATGAGTATGCGCCCCTCTTCCAAAGGAAATTATCTGGCGCTTACGGTGACCGTACGCGCGACGAGTCGCGAACAGCTTGATAATCTTTATCGAGAGCTGTCTTCGCATGCGATGGTTAAGGTGGTGCTGTAGCGCGCATGTCTACGCTGCTGATCCTGCGCCGCGGCCTCGAGCCTTATGAGCAGTGCTTTGCCGCCATGCGCAGTTTCACCGACGCGCGAGACAGTCAAACCCAAGACCAGCTGTGGCTGGTTGAGCACCCGCCGGTGTTCACCCTTGGTCTCGGCGCCGACCCGGCCCACGTGATTAATGCGCATCATCTTCCGGTGGTTCAAACCGACCGAGGGGGTGAAGTCACTTACCACGGCCCGGGCCAGGCGATTGCCTATCTGCTATTTGATCTGCGCCGTGATGGTCGGCGACTGCTGCCGCGTGACTTTGTATATCGCATCGAGCAAGCCGTGATCGATACGCTCGACACGTATAATTGTGCTGGTGAGCGCAAGGCTGGCGCGCCTGGTATTTACATCGCAGACGGTGACTGGCGCGGCGCGAAAGTGGCGGCCTTGGGCTTGAAGATTCGCGCCAACGGCTGCACCTACCATGGCGTATCGCTCAATGTTGCGATGGATCTGCAACCGTTCGGCTGGATTAACCCGTGTGGCTACGCCGGCCTGGCGACGATCGATCTGCATACCCTGGGCGTGCGAGCCAGCCTCGACGAAGTGCAAGATCAACTCGCGCGCGCGCTTGAAAAAAACCTGAAGCTCTAAACCATGTCAGATTCCAGCGATACCCTTGATACGCGGTACGACCCCAACCAAAAACAAAAGGGCGCAGGTAAAACTGCGCGGATCCCGATCAAGATTGTGCCGGCCGAGAGACTGGCCAAGCCCGACTGGATACGGGTCAAAGCGGCCTCACCCACAACACGCTTTTACGAGATCAAGGACATCCTGCGCAAGAACCAGTTAGTGACGGTCTGTGAAGAAGCCTCTTGCCCGAACATCGGCGAGTGTTTTGGCAAAGGTACCGCTACCTTCATGATCATGGGCGACAAGTGTACGCGTCGCTGCCCATTCTGCGATGTCGGACACGGCCGCCCTGATCCGCTCGATGTCAACGAACCAGAAAATCTGGCACGCACTATTGCCGCGCTGAAGCTTTCTTATGTGGTGATCACATCGGTTGATCGTGATGACTTGCGCGATGGCGGCGCCGCGCACTTTGTTGAGTGTATTCAGCAGGTACGCGCACTCTCACCGTCAACACGAATCGAAATTTTGACGCCTGATTTTCGTGGACGCATCGACCGCGCGCTGGACATTTTGCGCGCTGCGCCGCCTGACGTGATGAACCACAATCTCGAGACGGTACCGCGCTTGTACCGCGAGGCGCGCCCCGGCTCTGATTACGCTTTTTCGCTGGAACTATTAAAACGCTTCAAAGCGCTCTGCCCCGATGTACCGACCAAATCCGGACTAATGGTGGGACTGGGCGAAACTGATGACGAGATTCTTCAAGTCATGCGCGATCTTCGCGCGCACGATGTTGATATGCTGACCATCGGTCAATACCTAATGCCAAGCGGCGACCACTTACCTGTGCGTCGCTATGTGCATCCGGATACATTCAACATGTTCGAGCAAGAAGCCAAGAAAATGGGCTTTGTGCATGCCGCAGTCGGTGCGATGGTACGCAGCTCGTATCACGCCGATCAGCAAGCGCATCAAGCGGGCGTCGTTTAATTTCTCGTCTAGGCGTACGGCAAGGCGACCCCAACAACGCTAGCGTCCATCTGCCCGCAGGTTGAAAAACTGCTGCAACCGTGTCGATGGCTAAGCAGGAACTCCGAAGACGGTACATGACCTGCTACAAGGCTGCAGCAACAACGCTAGCGTCCATCTGCCCGGACCTGCTACAAGGCTGCAGCAACAACGCTAGCGTCCATCTGCCCGAAGGTTGAAAAACTGCTGCAAAGGTGCCGATGGCTAGGCGGGGGCGCCGCAGACAGTACATGACGTACGGCAAGGCGACCCCAACAACGCCAGCGGCACCTTTGCAGCAGTTTTAAGCGGAGAGTGCCTTTTCGATGAGCTTATTCAACCCCGCCTCATCAGGAATGCCAACGAATCGCTTCAGAATATTTCCGTTTTTATCAATGAGAAATGACGTCGGCGTCAGTTGTACATCACCGAATGCTTTGGCATTGCTTCCATTGGTATCTAAAGCGACTGTGAATGGCAGCTGCCGGGTCTCGGTGTAGTTTTGCACATACTGTGGCGGGTCGTAGCTCATGGCGACCGCGACCAATTCAAATCCCTGCTCGCGGTATTTGTTGAAGGTACCAACCATCTGCGGCATCTCGGCAATACAGCTCCCGCAACTAGTCGCCCAAAAATTGACCAGTACGACTTTACCGCGCAAGGATTCGGTGCTGAGCTGCTCTCCCTTGAGCGTATTGAATGTGGCGACCGGCGCCGGTTCGCGCTTGAGCAGCGACAGCGCCAGGAAGAGTACGACGCCCAGAATCGCCAGGATGGACATGGTTTGAATAATGGTCAAACCAGCGATTCGGCGCGGATAATGCTTGGACATAGATTTATTTGGGTGAACGAGCAGTGTCGGTGATTATAGACGCCCGGTCGACGCAGACGCAGCTCGACCGGGAGAGTTGGTTATTTGGTGCTTGCTGGTGCGCGATTATCTTCCGGTGACGGCTTCGCCTTCATCTCCAGCAATTCCTCTTCGCTGATGTACTCGAACAGGGTAACCACTTTACGAATATTCGCTGCCGCATTACGTGCAACTTCACCGCCTAGCTTGGCTTCGCGCTGAGTGACGCGACCTAACAAATAGACCACGCCGCGGTCGGTGTGTATTTTGAATGCACTGATATACAAATCTTTGGTATCGATGATTGCGGCTTTGACTTTACTGGTAATGAGCAAATCTGCAGAGCGAGCGCTGACGGAGGATACTGGCGCAATTTCAAGATCATTTTCAAGACGCTTGAGGTCACCGAGTGTTTTAATTTGTGCCTCGACCTCGGCCTTCATTTTTTCGTCGGTAACCTCACCGGTGATTACCACCATACGGTTGTAGCTGGTGACAGCAACCCGCCCTTTGTCGCCGGTGATTTTGCTGGCTCGACCCTCGCCTTTAAGTTCTATGGTTTTGTCATCGGTTTGCATGCCGATGGAGCGCCGATCAACAGCAGCCATAGACCCGACTGCGGTCGCGCCCACTACCAATGGCACACAGCCTTGCAGACTGGCACACAGCGCAGCGCCCAGTGCCAGCCCAAGTAGCGAGCGGCGAGCATTAATCGGTAGCGCTAGTTTCATTCGGCATCTCCTCCAAAAAGTGCGACGTCTATGCCGTCGCAAAGACAATGAATTGTTAACAGGTGCATTTCTTGAATACGCGAGACGCGCTGATGCGGCACACAAATATGGACATCCATGTCCGAGAGGATACTCGATAGTGCGCCGCCTCCGTTACCGGTTAGGGCCACGATGCGCATATCGCGCTCTTGCGCCGCCTCGACCGCTGCCACCACATTGCCTGACTGCCCCGAAGTGGAAATCGCCAGCAATACATCGCCGGCCTGCCCAAGCGCCTGGATCTGCTTGGCGAAAATTTCGTGGTAGCCGTAGTCATTACCAATCGCCGTCAGTACCGATGTGTCGGTGGACAGCGCAATCGCGGGCAATGGCAGACGCTCGCGCTCGAAACGTCCCACCAGCTTGGCGGCAAAATGCTGGCTGTCTGCGGCCGAGCCGCCGTTACCACAGGAGAGGATGCGATTGCCATTGGCAAGCGCGGTAAACATGAGATCGATTGCCTCGGCAATGGGTTGCGCTAGCGCAGCGGCGGCCTGATGATTCAGTTCGGCGCTCTCATGAAATTGCTCGAGTATTCGTTCTCTCCGCATACGCAAGATTATAAAGCCGTGATCGTTTCAAGGTGACTCTTGCTACCAAGCGCATGCGGGCGTCAGGCACTGAGGATGTGGCGCAACCAGGTCAGAGTAGTGCCATCGATGCAAACTGCGTCGAAGCGGCACGCGGGCGAGCTGGGGAAGCGCTGCAGGTCAGAGTAGTGCCATCGATGCAAACTGCGTCGAAGCGGCACGCGGGCGAGCTGGGGAAGCGCTGCATAAACACTTGCGCAGACTGCCACAGCCGCGCTTGTTTGGTGGGAGTGATACTGGCGGCTGCGCCACCAAATCGGTGGTTCTTGCGCTGCCTGACCTCGACAAATACCAAGGTTGACGCATCACGCATGATGAGATCGATCTCGCCACGCCTGCTTCGGAAGTTCCGTTTGATCAGTACCAAGCCGTGTGACTGCAAATAGGCCAGCGCGCGGTCTTCTGCCAGCCGGCCTGATTCAGTGGTGGTTTGCTTCATTGATGGGTGAGGGTGTTTTGTACAATACCAATGGCGTTGACCTGCAGCAGGGTGGCGCAATCAATTCTCATCGGTCAACCATGACAACTCCTCTCTCGTCTGATCTTGCCGCACTGCTCACGTCACTCGCCGAAGATACGGCATCGCAGCGTTTTCCGGCGGGCGCATTGTATGTGCTTGGGACCCCGATTGGAAACCTGAGTGATATCAGTATTCGAGCGCTAGGCGTTCTCGAGCAGGTTGATGCAATTGCTTGCGAAGACACGCGTCATACCGGTCAGCTGATCAAGCGCTATGGTTTTTCCAAACCATTGATTGCCACTCATCAGCACAATGAGGCTGCAGCAGCGCAAAAAATTATGGAGCGGCTGCGGTGTGGCGAGCGAATCGCGCTGGTTTCGGATGCGGGTACTCCGGCCATCTCCGATCCGGGCACACGCGTAGTCGACGCCGCACTCAATGAAGGTATTACCGTGATACCGATTGCCGGACCATCGGCAAGCGTGGCCGCCTTATCGGCCAGTGGCTTGAGCGGGGAAGGTTTTCAGTTCGTTGGCTTTCTACCGACTAAACACGCGCAGCGTGATTCAGCGCTACGCGCATTGACAGATTCAGCCGCTGTATTAGTGTTTTACGAGGCCCCGCACCGGGTGCTTGATACGGTGAGCGCCCTGCGAGACGTCTTTGGTCATCAGCGCCGCATCGTGATCGCACGCGAGCTATCGAAGCTGTTCGAACAGATTCACCGCTGCAGTTTATCCGACGCACCTGAGTGGCTCGCTGCTGATTCTGATCGGCAGCGTGGTGAGTTCGTGCTGCTGATCGAGGGCGCGAGTGGTGGTGGCAAAGAAGACGATGAATTAAAGGAAGCGCGCCGACTCCTGATGCTGCTGCTCGAAGAGTGCCCCGTCAGCCAGGCGGCGGCGTTGGCCGCAAAAATTACCGGACTAAAAAAAAATAAGCTGTATGCAATGGCACTGGAAATCGCAGATCAGCGCTCCTGACTTTGCGACAGCGACGCGCGCTTGGCTGCTTGTAAACGTGCAATTTCATCGGGTAGTAAACGCTCTACCTCAAGCTCGGCACTACCGCCACGCACCATGTCCAATTTTAGTGCTGCGGCATACGAGAGATCGATAATGCGCGACGCAATGAAAGGGCCGCGATCATTAATCCTGACGATGACTTGCCGACCATTACGCAGGTGGGTGACTCGCGCATAGGAGGGGATCGGTAGTATCGGGTGCGCTGCGCTCATCGCGAACATGTCATACGGCTCACCGGAAGCTGTTTTACGGCCATGGTATTTGCGGCCATACCAGCTACCGATACCTCGCTGCACGTAAGGCCGTGCATCGGTAATGGGCACGAACATCTGATCCATTACCGCGTAAGGCTTGCTCGGACCGCGCAGATACGGCTCTACCTTGGGATCAGCGTCGGGTGTGTCGAGCAAACCCGGCGGTACGCGGTCGGGCGGCCCATCGTCTTGGTAATAGGCGCCGGCACGCTTCGGGGTCGCTGTCGAGCTGATACTGGCAGAGGTGGTGCCGGCTTGCTCGCGCGTGCGGTTCTCTTCGCGGGCAGGAACCGTTACTGTACTACACGCAGACATCACTGCCAGCAGCACCAACAAACTTGCTCGGCGGATTAACGATGAGCGCAGCGCGACATCCATATCAGGTCTGTACGAGCTTGCGATGCCGCTGAATGCTCATCAAGGTGCCGATCGCCAGCGACAATGTCATGAACGCAGTGCCACCGTAGCTCATGAACGGTAGCGGCACGCCCACCACCGGCAAAATGCCGCTCACCATACCCATGTTGACGAAGGCATAGACGAACACCGACAAGGTAATTGCACCGGCCAACAGTCTTGAGAACAAGGTGGGCGCATTAGCAGCGATCAGCAGACCGCGCCCGATCAGCATCAAGTACAGCACCAGCAGCACCGCATTGCCTATCAAGCCGAATTCTTCAGAAAACACCGCAAAAATAAAGTCGGTAGTTCGCTCGGGGATAAACTCAAGATGCGCCTGCGAGCCATTTAACCAACCCTTACCGATCAAGCCACCTGAGCCAATCGCAATCGTTGACTGAATGATGTGGAAGCCCTTACCCAGCGGGTCTGACGTTGGATCGATCAGCGTGAGCACGCGCCCGCGCTGATAATCGTGCAGCATCGACCACACCAGCGGCAAACTGGAAAGCCCCGCGATAATCATGCCGATAATTAAGCGCCACGACAGCCCTGCCAGGAAGATGACAAAAAATCCGGATGAAATCACCAGCATTGCAGTGCCAAGATCCGGCTGACGCAAAATCAAGCCTACCGGCGCAAGTACCAACAAGCCGGCTACCAGAAAGTCACGCCAGCGAATCATGCCCTCACGTTTCTGAAAGTACCACGCCAGCATCAGCGGCAGGGCGAGTTTCATGATCTCGGAAGGCTGAATAATGACGCCGACGTTCAGCCACCGGCGAGCGCCGTTTTTTACGAGACCGAACATGGCGACCCCAATCAGCAATCCAAGCCCAATCAGGTAAATCGGCAGCGCGAAGCGCATCAGTTTTTGCGGCGGTATAGCGGCGGCGACCCACATCACCATGATGCCGACCGCGATATTGCGGACATGGCCCTCGAAGCGACCAGGAAAATCCAACCCGGCCGATGACACCGCAAGACAGCCCAGCAACATGATCAGGCCGACGACAATCGCAAGCGAGCGGTCAAAAATCAGTAGTCGGCGCTTGACCGAATCGAGGATCAATCCGCGTGCGTTATCGGCGTAGGACAGCATCAGGGAGCGCTCCTTTGCTCGTTTTTCTTGATGGTACCTGTTGCCGTGTTTACCGTCGGCGTGGTTGGCTGCTTGGCTGCGGTAGCCGCTTTCGGCTTTGACTGAGCGGCCTCCGCTTTGGCAGGTTCTGGTTTGGCTGCAGCAGGTTTCTTCTCTTCGGGCTTGCCCGGATTTGCTTTCTGCAGCTCGGGTTTACCGGCTTCCGGTTTACCGATTTCTGGTTTACTAGCTTCCGGTTTACCAGCTTCGGGCTTTTTCGTATCAGGCTTGGTGGTGTCGGTACGGTTCTGCGGCTCTGCTGGCGCTGCCTCGACCTTAGCCACAGGCTCATCCGGGCGCTTACCCAAAAGGTAGTAGTCAATCGCAAGTCGGGCGATCGGTGCCGCAGCAGCAGCGCCAAAGCCGGCGTTCTCGACAATGACAGCAAGCGCTATTCTTGGCTTGTCAGCTGGCGCGAACGCGACATAAAGTGAATGGTCGCGCAGCCGCTCTGCGATCTTGCTGGCATCGTACTTGACAGTTTTACTCATAGCCGCTGCTTGCGCGGTACCGGTCTTTCCGCCTGAGGTATACGGCGCATTCGCGAAAGATCGGGCTGAGGTACCTTCTTTAGTCACACCGATCATTGCGCTTTTGACGAATTCAATATTCTCCTGCCGCAGCGGGATGCGATAACTTTCTTTGGGTACCGTGAGCTTGCGCGCCTTGGAGTTGGGGTCCTCGATGGATTTCACCAAGTGCGGCTTCATTACCACGCCATTGTTTGCCAGGTTAGATACCGCGTGGGCAAGCTGTATGGGTGTAAACGAGTTGTAGCCCTGACCAATGCCCACCGAAATAGTCTCGCCCGCATACCACTTTTGGAGCTCCGGGCGCTTGAAGGTTTTGCGCTTCCAATCTTGTGATGGCAAGACACCGCGTCGCTCATTTTCCAAGTCGATGCCCGTCAGCTGACCAAAGCCGAACGGCTTCATGAAATCATGAATCGCATCAATGCCTAGATCATTCGCCAACACGTAATAGAAGGTGTTACACGACTGAACGATCGATTTATACATATCGACCCGGCCGTGGCCTCCCTCTTTGTCATCGCGAAAGCGATTATTCCCGAACCAGAAATAGCCGGGATCGGAGATCGCCATCTCAGGCGTACGCTTGCCAAGCTCCAGCGAGGCCAGCGCCATGTAAGGCTTGAACGTTGACCCCGGCGGGTAGGAGCCGATCAGCGGCCTGTTCAGCAGTGGCTTGTCGAGCGAGGTATTCAGATCTTCCCAGCTTTTGGAATCAATACCTTCAACGAACAGGTTAGGGTCAAAGGTTGGCATTGAGACATAGGCCAACACATCGCCGGTAGCCGGCTCGATCGCAACCAGTGCGCCGCGTCGATCGCCGAATGCCTTTTCAATAATTTTTTGCAGCTCGATATCAACCGACAAAATCAGATTATTGCCGGGTGTTGGCGCGCTGCGCGACAAGGTGCGGTTAGCACGACCACCTGCAGATACCTCGATCTCATCGTAGCCTGTAATGCCATGTAGCTCGCGCTCATAGCTTTTTTCGATACCTTCCTTGCCGATGTACTCGGTACCTCGGTAATTCGCCGCGTCTTCACTCTCTTCAAGCCGCTCTGCCTCACGCTTATTGACACGTCCAATATAGCCAATCATGTGCGAGGCAGTCTGCCCCAACGGGTATTGGCGAAACAGACGCGCCTGGATATCGACGCCGGGAAAGCGGTATCGCTGTGCCGCAAAGCGTGCCACCTCTTCATCGGTGAGGCGGGTTCGAATCGGCAAGCTTTCAAACGACTTGGATTCCTCCATCTGGCGACGGAAGCGTTTGCGATCTTTCTGCTGAATGTCGACAATTTTGGCCAACTCATCAATCACCGTGTCGAGCGGACGGTTGATTTTGTCCGGCGTGATTTCCAGTGTGTAAGCGGAGTAGTTACGCGCCAAGATTACGCCATTGCGGTCAATAATCAAACCGCGATTAGGCACTGCTGGCACCACCGAAATGCGATTACTCTCGGCTCGCTCGTAGTACTCGCTATGACGGACTGCTTGCAGCCAGATGAAGCGCAGCATCAACAAGCCAAAGCAGATCAGCACCACCAAGCCAGCGACCGACAGCCGTACTCGGAACAGCTGTATCTCGCGTTCGGTATCTTTGATTTCAGTCACGGCGCAGGCCTACGACTCACAAACATGACAGACCGTCGCATCAGATCGGTCGGGTATCGTCACGGTCGACCGCTCGACGCTGCGGCGCCAGCAGCAACCAACAGACAATCGGCCAGACTGCGGTGGAGACAAAGCTTTGAATAAAGTAGCTCCAGCCTGGTGTCTTACCGGTGACCGCGAGCTGTACCAGTACCTGCACGACTTGCATCACCAGCAGCAGCGGAAGCACATGCAGCGCTTGCACCGTTGATCGGAACCACAGCACGCGCCGATGGATGGTGATCGCAAAATAAGACAGCAAGGTATAGGCCAAGGCATTTTCGCCCAGCAGCGAGGCGCTGTGCACATCCATCACCAAACCCATCAGGAAGGCGATACCAATGCCCACTTTGCGTGGCTGGTAGATACTCCAGAACACCAACGTCAGCGCAACGAAATCAGGTACCCAGCTCCAACCGCCCCAAGGGAACAGGTTCAGAAAAAATGCAGCCAGCAAGCTAAACGCAATGAACCCCGGGCTCACGGGCAACAGAATGTTCTGGCGATCCATCATCAGTCAGCACCCTCCCTGCGTGCGCGGCGCGGCCGATCCGAGTTGCTATTCTCTGGCGGGGGTGGCGGTGGCATCGCCGCCGGATCACCTAACAGCACCAACAATTGCCGGTGCCGGGACACGCCCGCTGCCGGTTGACACAAGATGCGCGCGAAAGCATCGGGCGTTTTTGTGTCCACTGCCATGACGGTTGCCACCGCCAGCCCGGCCGGGTAGACACCATCAATGCCCGAGGTGGTCAGCACGTCGCCCGGCTGGATGTCAGCATTCGATGCCATGAAGCGAAGCTCTAATTCACCGGTTTGACCGCGACCATAAGCGACACTACGCACGCCACTGCGCAAGACTTGCACTGGTATCGCGTGCTCTTTGTCGGTGAGTAGCGTAATTTCGGATGTAAATGGAAACACCCGAGTCACCTGCCCCACCACACCAAGATCATCGATCACAGGATGTCCCGGCTTGATACCGTGTGAGTCACCGCGATCAATGATGACCTTGCGCGAGAATGGGTCACGGGCGTCGTACAAGATCTCGCTCATGACGGTCTTGAGCTGAGTGCGCTCGGAAGCGTCGAGCAGTTTGCGCAAGTAAGCGTTCTCGGCCTGAAGCTGACGGCTCTGCTGCAACAGCTGCGCGTTCAACACCTGCTGCTCGCGCATCTGACGGTTTTCGTCTTTTAACGATAACGAGGCGAGTGAAGCAAAGTAATCGGTGGTGGCGAAGAATACATCGCGCGGTAACATGGCCACTACCTGCACCGGGTACAAAGCGACGCCGACTGCCTGACGGATTGCAGCGAGCGCTTTGAAACGCGAATCGGCCATCAACAAACCGACCGCAATCAGTGCGAATAGCAGCATCTTGGCGCGCGCTGAGGCACCTTGCTTGAACAGTGGCGGTGGACTGTATTCCATCAAATGCACATGACGAGAAAATCAGCGCCCAACCGACACGACGGCGCCGAGGCTGACTCGGTAACTGATGGGGGCCGCTGCATACTCACTCTGGCGCGGCCCTTCACTTATTCGTAGGAGAACAAGGAGCCGAGCTTATCCATGCGCTCAAGCGCCATACCGGAGCCACGCACCACGCAAGTGAGCGGGTCTTCGGCCACCAGTACTGGCAAGCCCGTTTCTTCCATCAGCAGCCGATCGAGATCGCGCAGCAGCGCTCCGCCGCCGGTCAGCATCATGCCTTTTTCAGCAATATCTGCGCCCAGTTCAGGCGGCGTTTGCTCGAGCGCATTCTTGACTGCCGACACAATGCTGTTCAGCGGATCGGTCAGTGCCTCCAGTACTTCGTTGCTGGAGATCGTGAATGAACGCGGAATACCCTCAGACAGGTTTCGGCCTTTGACTTCCATCTCGCGCACTTCCGTGCCTGGGAAAGCCGAACCGATTTGCTTCTTGATGGTCTCGGCAGTTTGCTCACCGATCAGCATGCCGTAGTTGCGCCGGATGTAGTTGACGATCGCCTCGTCAAACTTATCGCCGCCGACACGCACCGAGCCTTTGTAGACCATACCGCCGAGCGAAATAATACCCACCTCGGTAGTACCACCGCCGATATCCACCACCATCGAGCCGGTCGCCTCGGATACCGGCAAGCCGGCGCCGATCGCAGCCGCCATTGGTTCTTCGATCAGGAATACTTGAGATGCGCCAGCACCCAGCGCAGATTCACGGATCGCACGACGCTCAACCTGGGTCGAACCGCAGGGAACGCAAATGATGATGCGGGGTGAAGGCTTGAACAACTTGGTATCGTGCACCATGCGGATGAACTGCTTCAGCATCTGCTCGGTGACGGTGAAGTCGGCGATCACGCCGTCTTTCATCGGCCGAATCGCTTCGATGTTGCCAGGTACCTTGCCCAGCATCTGCTTGGCTTCTTTACCGACAGCTTGAATGTTTTTCTTGGCGTTCGGGCCGCCCTGCTGACGAATGGCGACTACGGAAGGCTCGTCCAACACGATGCCTAAACCGCGCACATAAATCAGCGTGTTAGCTGTGCCGAGATCGATCGCGAGATCGTTTGAAAAATAGCTACGAAGGAATGAAAACATGAATATGAATCCCAGAAGCGCCTGAAACATGCCGTTTCCGGCGAAAGCGATGTCGGTCGGGTCTTGGCCCGATTGCTGCCGAGTGCGTTATTTAACTTACCATTCTACCTTATAATCCGTATGAAATTGGCTGCCAGAAACCCGGAATCGCCCGTATTTCCTCAGCTTTCTTTAGCGAAAACAGACGCCGACTGATGCGCCGATCGCGCCAGTGCCCATCGGCGAAATTGCAACGCACAAGCCATCGATACTGCGCTACTTCCGCATCTCGCCCCTGCCCTTGCGCCGCTCGCCAGTCGCACGAATTGTCATTTTTGAACCCTATTCACCCGCAATCTGCCTCGCTATCCCATGTCCCTCTCCCTTTCCGACATCGCGAGACTCGCGAAACTTGCGCAACTTGATCTGTCGGCGCAGCAGTCCGCCGACACGCTGACCAAGCTGAACGATATCTTCGCTCTGGTCGAGCAAATGAAAGCGGTCGATACCAGCGGCATTGAGCCGCTTGCTCACCCGGTGGCCGTGTGGCGCGATGATCTGGCCATGCGACTACGCGATGATCGGGTCACCGAACCCAATCGCCGAGACGATTACCAGCAACCCGCTCCCAGCGTGCAAGACGGCTTGTATCTCGTACCCAAAGTGATCGAGTAAGCCCCCTCCATTCAAGCTGCTCGACGCACACACAGCCCTCTGCCAGGCGAACCTCGCGATCAAGAAACACGCATGCAAACACTTAAACAATTGTCAGCGCTGCTGAAAAGCAAACAACTCTCCGCCACCGAACTGGCGCAGTCTTACCTCGACCGCATCACCAGCAGCGACCTGAATGCATTCATCAGCGTGAACCCTGAGCAGACTTTGGCGCAGGCGAAACAAGCAGATGCTCGTCTCGCCAACGGTGACGCAGGCGAATTGATCGGCTTGCCTATCGCGCACAAAGATATTTTCGTCACCTGCGGCTCGCCCTCCACCGCCGGCTCGAAGATGCTTTCCGGCTACAACAGCCCATTTGATGCGAGTGTGGTGGAACAGTTCCGCACGGCAGGTATGGTCACGCTAGGAAAATTGAACTGTGATGAATTTGCCATGGGCTCATCGAATGAAAATTCATTCTTCGGGCCGGTGAAAAATCCTTGGGACAGATCCGCGGTGCCCGGTGGTTCATCGGGTGGATCCGCCGCCGCAGTGGCGGGCGGGTTGGCCCCCGCCGCGACCGGCACCGACACCGGCGGCTCGATTCGTCAGCCCGCCGCGCTGTGCGGTATCACCGGTATCAAGCCCACCTATGGCCGTGTCTCGCGCTACGGCATGATCGCTTTCGCTTCATCGCTTGATCAGGGCGGACCTATGGCGTGGACGGCTGAGGATTGCGCACTGTTGCTCAACGCAATGACCGCTTACGACCCGCGCGATGCTACCTGTATTGAGAGTGATGCTGAAGATTTCACGCGTCACTTAGGCGATTCACTCAAGGGCTTGAAAATCGGACTACCCAAAGAATATTTTGGTGATGGCCTTGCTGGGGATGTGCGTGCTGCAATCGAAGCCGCGTTGAAAGAATTTGAAAAGCTTGGTGCAACGCTGGTTGATGTGTCGCTACCGAAAACCGCGATGTCGATACCGGCGTATTACGTGATTGCACCCGCTGAGGCGTCATCGAATCTGAGCCGTTTTGATGGCGTGCGCTACGGGCATCGCGCGAAGGATTACGCGGACCTGAGTGATATGTACCGCAAATCACGCGCCGAGGGCTTTGGTGACGAGGTAAAAAGGCGCATCCTGATCGGCGCGTATGTACTGTCGCACGGTTATTACGACGCCTACTATTTGCAAGCCCAAAAAATTCGTCGTCTGATTGCCAACGACTTCCAGCAGGCTTTTGCGTCGTGCGATGTGATCATGGGTCCGGTTGCACCGACCGTGGCCTGGGACTTGGGCGCGCGCGTGAATGATCCGGTCGCTAACTATCTGGCTGATGTCTACACGTTATCAACCAGCCTGGCGGGCTTGCCGGGTATGTCGATTCCCTGCGGGTTCGGTCAAGGTGAAAAAAATGCGCACCGCCCGGTCGGGCTGCAATTGATCGGAAATTATTTTAATGAGGCGAAGTTGCTGAATGTAGCGCACCAGTTTCAGCTTGCCACCGACTGGCACACCCGCCGTCCCGCTGTCTGAAAGGATGAATGATCATGCAATGGGAAGTCGTGATCGGTCTTGAGACACACACACAACTCACCACCGAATCAAAAATTTTTAGCGGCGCGCCGACCGCGTTTGGCGCAGCACCGAATACACAAGCCTGTCCGGTTGATTTGGCGTTGCCAGGTGTGCTCCCGGTATTAAACAAAGGAGCGGTCGAGCGCGCGATTCAGTTCGGTCTGGCGATCGGCGCCCATATTGCGCCGCGATCGATTTTTGCGCGCAAAAATTATTTTTATCCCGATCTGCCGAAGGGCTATCAAATTAGCCAGTATGAAATTCCGGTGGTACACGGCGGCACCATCAGCTTCGTGCTGGAGAAAGATGGTCAGTCAGAGGTAAAAACGGTACACCTGACCCGTGCCCATTTGGAAGAAGATGCGGGTAAGTCGCTGCACGAGGATTATCACGGCATGACCGGGATTGATCTCAACCGTGCCGGCACGCCCTTGCTGGAGATAGTCACTGCTCACTCGTGGTGTGGCTCGGCGTCTGTGACGGCAATATGCAAGAAGGCTCGTTCCGCTGCGATGCGAACGTGTCGGTGCGTCCGGCCGGACAAAAAGAATACGGTACCCGCTGTGAAATAAAGAATTTGAACTCGTTCCGCTTTCTGGAGGAAGCCATTAACTACGAAGTACGTCGTCAAATCGAATTGATTGAAGACGGCGGCAGCGTGGTGCAGGAAACGCGGCTATACGATCCGGACAAAAAAGAGACCCGCTCAATGCGCAGCAAGGAAGATGCGATGGACTATCGCTACTTCCCTGATCCGGATTTGCCGCCGCTGATGATCGCGCAAGAATGGATAGACCGCGTCAAGGCCTCGTTACCGGAACTACCCGGCGCGATGCGCGAGCGTTTCGTGAAGGATTATCAGCTGCCCGAGTATGACGCTATGGTGCTGACGCAATCAAAAGCGATGGCAGCCTATTTCGAAGCCGTCGTCGCTGTGGCTGGCAGGGAACAGGCAAAGCCCGCTGCGAACTGGTTGATGGGGGATGTATCGTCCACCCTCAACCGCGAAGGTATTGATATTGCTGCTTCACCCGTCAGTGCTGAACAGCTATCGCTGCTGTTAAAGCGACTTGCTGATGGCACCATCTCGAACAAAATTGCGAAGGAAGTTTTCAGCGCGATGTGGGAAGCGAAATCGTCGTCTGCAACACTGGCTGACGAGCTGATTGAATCCAAAGGCCTGAAGCAGATTTCTGATACCGGCGCGCTTGAGAAGATCGTCGACGAGGTATTGGCGGCTAACGAAAAATCCGTTGAAGAGTACAAGGCCGGTAAAGAAAAAGCCTTCAACGCGCTGATTGGTCAGGCGATGAAGGCGAGCAAGGGCAAGGCGAACCCTGCGCAGCTGACTGAGCTACTGAAGCAGAAGTTGGGCTGAAGTACGACGCCAAGTCAGGCCATCACGTCTAGGTGAAATCGTCTTCTCGCTGATGGCGAATTGCGATGCATTTTCAGCTTTCTCGCTGATGGCGAATTGCAATGCATTTTCAGCTCGAGTGCTACACGATGTACCAATGGCATACCCGGTGCGGAACACCATAATTCACGCGGTAACAACAGGGCTGTCTCGATGTTATTCATGGACCTCTCATGCAGCCCATATCAGGAACACCTGCCGCCGCCCCTTCCTCTGTGCCCGCCCCCACGCAAACGGTATCGTTAAAGCAAAACAGCGAAAACACCGCATCGGATAAAGCAGGCGAATCGATCGTAATCAGGCACAGCGAGAGGAAAGACAACCCACTGCCCATATCTGATTCCGTCGGATTCGCCACCCCATCGTATACCGAGCCCTCACTGCAAGTGCGTAGCGCGGCAGGGCCTAATACCGCGACAGCAATTAATACCGAACCTAAAATGCTTGCTGAAGGTGTATATATCGGTGAAGGCCGGGCCGAGAGTGGTGAAAAAGTATTTCTCAGGATGGAGCGGGTTACCCTAACCAACAAGCCTCTTTGGGAAAAATATCTTCAAAACACTCAGTCTCTGACCCTAGATACCCGCTCAGCCTTGACCTATGCCATGCGTCACACAAAAAAAATCAAGGGTGCTGATGGCGAAGTCTGTTTTATCAATGACCAATTTCGCGAGCTGGAGAAGTCTCTTGGCCTGAGCGAAAAAGAGTTTAATACTTTTATCAATCTGATTGGGAAAAACGGCTTTTACTGGGCACCAGAAAATAAAGCCAGAATAAAATCTTTGACGACCACTTACGCCGGAGCCAACCATCTCAGACTCGACACTGGAGGGCAACACTACGTTGTTTATGCTTCGAAAACAGCGCAATTCCAAATACCTGGTGGGAACGACATACTGGCTATTTCCGATCCCCTGACCCTTAAGCAATATAACGATCTGTACAATAATCTATTGATTTGCGTCGGCGTGGATTTCCCTGATGGCGATTACATGCATAGCAAAGGTATGTTCAGAAATCCCACCAGCACCATTGAAAAAACTCACAAAGGTTTGTCGATGGTTCTGCGCGGATTTAGCGGGGCAGTCGCGCAAAAATTTTTCCCGGGGAAAAACAGCTTATCGTGCAAACCCCTGTCGTCCATGCAATACATGATTTCCTCTTCATTGCAGCCGGAGGACTATAGCGTTGTCGGGCGCTCCCATGAACAGGTACTTAGCGAAGCTGCGGATTCGCTCCGCGATGGCAATGTCTTTGAAATGCCGAATACGTCGATCAAGCTCAGCGCGCTTGACCGGTTTTATCGGAATCACGCATCGACCACAGAACGGAATGAATAGTCTATGAGGCAGCGCGAAAACCAAGGCTTTGGTCGATTATCTGGCATGCATAATTCGCTGCGGCCGGCCATTTAGCCAAAGTGGGCGCGTCTGACACGGTCGCTACCACGATCAGTCATCCCTCAACGCCGTAGCGCTCACGATAAGCCGCCACTGCCGGCTTGAACTGCGCAAGTTCTGCGCTTGCGCCGGGGCCTGACAGATAGGTAAATAAATCATTCAAATTCGCGATCGGGATGACCGGCATGCCGTAGCTTTGCTCGACTTCCTGAACTGCGGACAGCTGCGACAGCGCGCCCTCGGCGCCGCTTTTCTCCATGCGATCGAGCGCGATCAGCACGGCGCACGGCGTCGCGCCCTGATCGCGGATCAGCTGCACCGACTCGCGTACCGAGGTGCCTGCAGAGATCACGTCATCGATAATCACCACGCGACCTTCAAGCTTGGCGCCCACAATCGCGCCGCCTTCACCATGGTCTTTCGCTTCTTTGCGGTTGTAAGCGAACGGCACGTTGTGTCCTTTGGCCGCCAGCGCCACAGCGGTGGCGGATGCCAGGGTGATGCCCTTGTAGGCCGGGCCAAACAGCATATCGAAACCTGCACCCGAATCAATGAGCGTCTGCGCATAGAACTCAGCCAGCTTGCCCAGGCGCGCACCATCATTGAACAGGCCCGCGTTAAAGAAATAGGGTGAGTGACGTCCCGCCTTGGTCACAAACTCGCCAAAGCGAAGCACACCGGCGCTGACGGAAAACTCGATAAACTGCTGACGAAGCTGGCTCATAATGACACTCGATGAATGAAGCTGAATGAATAATCCTGAGTAAAGACAGCGGTTGAATCCAGTGGGTCATTGTAGCGCGATGCGATTCTTTGCCTGCTGTTACCACTGCGCGAAGTTAAGTATTTGATATAAAGCTAGGCGATACAAAGCTAGGCGATATAAAGCTATCCGAACGAAAGCCATGTTATGAAAAGATATCTGAACCACAGCGGTCTGACAAAAATCTTTTTACAAATAAGCACTGCACATACATACAAAGAATGAAAATTATCTCCGCCAACCTCAACGGTATACGCTCAGCCGCCAAGAAAAACTTTTTTGATTGGATGGCCAAGCAAAATGCAAACTTTGTCTGCGTACAAGAGTTGAAAGCGCAGCAAGCCGATATGACGCCTGAATTTTTGGCGCCGCACGGATTTCATGGTCATTTCCATTATGCAGAGAAAAAAGGCTATTCGGGCACGGGCGTGTATAGCCGCATCAAACCGAGCGCGGTGACCATCGGCTTTGGTCACGACGAGTTCGACGCCGAGGGGCGATATGTGCAGTGCGACTTCGATGCGCTAACGGTCATTTCTCTGTACAGCCCCTCTGGCTCGTCGAGTGATGAGCGGCAGCAGGCGAAGTTTCGCTTCATGGATGTATTCCTGCCGCATTTGGAAAACTTGCAAAAGACCGGACGCGAAATCGTGATCTGCGGTGACTGGAATATCGCGCATAAAGAAATTGATTTAAAAAATTGGAAGAGCAATCAAAAAAACTCCGGCTTTTTGCCGGAAGAGCGCGCATGGATGAGCAAGCTGTTTGATGAGCTGGGCTGGTGCGATGTGTATAGACACCTTCACCCAGACAGCACCGGCGAGGCCTATACATGGTGGAGTAATCGCGGTCAGGCTTGGGCGAATAATGTCGGATGGCGTATCGACTATCACGTGGCGACGCCAAAGATCGCATCAAGTTCGACGGCGGCGGCTGTGTATAAAGAAGAGCGTTTTTCGGATCACGCACCACTGGTCATTGAGTATGACTGGTCGTCATAGTTCAACTCGCTAGTAGCAATGTCAGTGTTGCTTTATCCGCGAACTTGAAAAAGCGCCTTCAACGGATATTGAGGATGTCAGCGGTTTATGTTTCGCGCAACCTTTCAGTCCACGGCGCTATCTTTGGCAGTAGTAGCATGCCCGGTATTGCCAACGCGAAGCAGACCAGAAAAAAAACAAACCAACCGGTCTGCGCCACCATGAAGCCGGTGAGTGCATTAAAGAAGGTGCGCGGCACCGCAGCCAAGCTGGTGAATAGCGCAAACTGCGTGGCGGTGTAGCGCTGGTCGGTGGTGGTGGCGATGTAACCGGTAAATGCGGCTGTACCGAGCCCGACCGCAAATGCCTCCAAGCCAATCACGATGCCAAGCAATACAGTGCTGGGTTCGGCTGCAAGCGCAATAGGGTCAGCGACCGCCCCGGAGCCTAATCCTACTTGCGCCAGTAACGCAAAGCCGAGAATCGCCACTGCTTGCAGTACGCCAAAAATCCAGAGCCCTCGATTAACGCCCGTCTTTTCCAGCCATATAGCACCGAGAATGCCGCCCGCCAAGCTGGCCCAAAGACCTGCATTCTTGGCTACCAAGCCGATTTGGGTGCGGGTATAACCAAGCTCCATATAAAACGGTGTGGCCAACGCCGTCGCCATTGAGTCACCGAGCTTGTACAGAAAAATAAACGCCAGAATCAGCAGCGCGTGCGACCAACCGCTGCGCTGGATGAATTCACGGAATGGCTCAACCACCGCCTCGCGCAGGGTACGCGGCGGCGTACCGTAAATTGCAGGCTCACTGATAAGCAATGTCGTCAGAACACCAGGCAGCATGAACAAGGCGGTGATGCCAAACACCATTTGCCAGCTCATGAAGTCAGACAAAATCAGCGATAACGATCCGGGTATTAGCGTGGAGAGTTTGTAGGCATTGACAAACAGCGCCGTACCCGAGCCTTGCTCATGCTCGGTGAGTAGCTCGCGGCGGTAAGCATCCACCACAATATCCTGGCTGGCCGACAAGAACGCAACCACGCCCGCGAGTACAACAATAGCGCTCAGCTCAATCTGCGGCGAGAAAAAACCGAAGCTCGTAATAGCAGCGAGCAGCGATAGCTGCGTTACCAACATCCAACCACGACGACGCCCGAGGAGTGGGATGTTGAAACGATCCATCAGTGGTGACCAAAGGAATTTCCACGTATACGGAAAGCCCACTAAGGCAAACAGGCCAATTGATTTGAGATCAACTTGCTCTGCTTTTAGCCAGGCAGCTAACAAGTTGTAGAGCAAGAACAGCGGCAGACCGGAGCTGAAACCCAGCATGACGCAGATTGCCATCTTGCGATTTGCGTATCGATGCCAACCGCTCAAGGGCGCAGCTTGCGGCCCGGTGCTTGAATCATTCATCTGATTGCGCGCCTAATTACAGCGAAACAATTCAACGAGAATCCAGGCAAATTGTTTGGCACTGAATATCTCAGCAAATAATGCATCCGATGTTTTGATGATTTATTCGAGGTCTTAAGTGCTTTAGCGGTAGGCATCATTGCTTACGCAGACGGAACACCGCGAGACTGCCACGCCAGTGCGGCAGAAAACTCACCGGATTACCTTCCTCGCTCAGCGCGACAAAATCCACCACTTCTAACCCGACTTCTCGGGCCAGATCTTCAAAATCGCTAATGGTGGCGCAGCGCAAATTCGGGGTGTCATACCATTCGAAAGGCAAGCTCTCAGAGACCGGCATACGGCCCAGCATTAAAGATAGGCGATGCGGCCAATACGCAAAATTGGGAAACGACACAATCGCCTCGCGACCGACACGCGTAATATCGCGCAGCACTGGCTCGACATGTTTCATCATCTGCAGCGCGGACAAGCAAAGCACTGTATCAAAGGCATCGTCGGCAAACATCGCCAGACCTTCTTCGATATTTTGCTGAATGACATGCACGTCGCGCTCCACGCAGCGAGGAATTTTGTCATCGTCGATTTCAACGCCGTAGCCGTTACATTGTTTTTTTTGCTGCAGATACGCCAGCATCTCACCGTCACCACAACCCAAATCGAGCACCCGCGCATGCGGCGCAACCCAGTGCGCAATTAAAGCCAGATCGGCACGCAATCCGCTGATTGACGGCATGATCATGCGGCCTCTCCCAGCACGGTCGCCGCGCCTTGGCCGAGTTGCCGCCACACCTTGTCGTAATACGCACGCACTACCCCCATGTAGCGCGCATCATCCAGCAAGAACGCATCATGTCCGTGTGGCGCATCAATTTCGGCGTAGGTAACGCGACGCTGATTATTCACCAAGGCCTGCACAATCTCGCGACTACGTTCCGGTGCGAAGCGCCAGTCGGTGGTGAATGAAACAACTAAAAACTCTGCTTCGGTATTGGCCAATGCGGCGTCGAGGTTACCGTCATGCGCACGCGCCGGATCGAAATAATCGAGTACTTTGGTTATCAGCAGGTAGGTATTGGCATCAAAGTACTCGGAGAATTTTTCGCCTTGGTAGCGCAGATAAGACTCAATCTCAAAATCAACGCCATAGCCGAATTGATAGTCTGCGTTGCGCAAGTCGCGCCCGAATTTTTCTGCCATGTCGTCATCCGACAGGTAGGTAATATGGCCAATCATGCGCGCGACGCGTAGCCCGCGCTTGGGCACCACCCCGTGCGCGTAAAAGTCGCCATCGTGATACTCCGGATCTGTCAAAATCGCCTGCCGAGCGACGTCATTGAACGCAATGTTTTGCGCTGATAGCTTGGGCGTAGACGCAATCACCAAGCTGTGCGCGATACGACTCGGGTAGAGCATGCTCCACGCCAGTGCCTGCATGCCGCCGAGTGAGCCACCCATCACAGCCGCAAATTTTTGAATACCGAGACGATCTGCCAGACGCGCTTGCGCGTGCACCCAATCCTCAACGGTCACCACCGGAAAACTTGCGCCATAAGGTTTTCCGGTGGCCGGGTTGTTGTGCATGGGGCCGGTCGAGCCAAAGCACGAACCGAGATTATTGACCCCGATAACGAAAAAGCGATCCGTATCCAGCGCCTTGCCGGGCCCGACCATGTTGTTCCACCAGCCCTCGCTCTTGGGTTTGCCTTCGTAGCTACCCGCCACATGATGCGAGGCATTCAAGGCATGACAAACCAGCACTGCATTTGAGCGATCAGCGTTTAATGTGCCGTAGGTCTCGTACACCAGTGTGTAATCCGCCAGCGACGCGCCGCTCTGCAGCGGCAGCGGCTCGCTAAAGTGCATGGATTGTGGTGTGACAGGTCCTATGGATTTCATTTGAACGGTCAATAAAAAAGCCCGAGAGCACTGGCTATCGGGCTAGACTCGTATCGACTCGAGCTCGCTTTAGCCGTATTTGTCCGGGAAATTCCCGCGCGCCCGCAAGCTAAGGTCAAATCGGCGCAATAGGCGAAGGATAGCGAAAGCCGCATTACCCGTCAAACAACCGCCAAGGTGTTGGCGGTTGCGCCAGAGATGGCAGGGTTTACAAATAGTTTAGTCGCCTGGTTGACCGCAGGTCTAACGAGGGCTGGGGCTCAAAATATGCTTATCGTCTTGCCTGTTTCTTGGGAAGCGGGTCGGGGCAACACCTTCACTTTATCCAACTAAAAGCTATTCAATTTCTCCATCGCCTCCGCAATCGCCGCTGGCTCATAAGCTTTTAGAACTTTTTTCGCGGCTGGCTCGAGCAAGCCAAGATCGCTATTCAATATTTCCTGCTTCACCGACAGCAGCTGCGCCGGGTGCATCGAAAATTCACGCAGGCCCATTCCGAGCAGCAGTCTGGTCAACTTGGTATCTCCAGCAATTTCACCGCACACTGCCACCGGCACGCCGGCTTTGGCGCCAGCAGAAATCGTCATCGACAATAACTGCAAGACGGCCGGATGCAAGGGGTTGTAGAGATGCGCAACCTCATGATCCACTCGGTCGATAGCGAGCGTGTACTGAATCAGATCATTGGTGCCAATCGATAAAAAATCGAGTCGCTTGATGAACAAGGGCAGGGTTAATGCTGCTGCCGGAATCTCGATCATTGCGCCGATCTTGATGTCCTGATCAAATTTTTTCTTGCCATCGCGTAGCTGCTGCTTGGCTTGGGCGATCATGCTCAAGGTCTGATCAATCTCGAACGCATGCGCCAGCATCGGTATCAGCAAATTGATCGGGCCGTAAGCCGAGGCGCGCAGGATAGCGCGCAGTTGCGTCAGAAACAGCTGCGGCTCGGACAAGCAATAACGAATCGCACGCAATCCAAGCGCTGGATTCAGCGCGGTTTCCTCATCTTTATCAAATGGTTTGTCTGCACCTACGTCCAGAGTGCGAATCGTTACCGGCCGGCCCTTCATCGCGATCACCGCTTTGCGATACGACTCGAATTGCTCATCCTCTGAGGGCGCGCGCGTGAGGGCGCGCGCGCGGCCTGGCCGCTATGACCCATGAATAAAAACTCGGAGCGGAATAAACCTACGCCAGCCGCACCCGAATCAAGCGCGCTCGCGCAGTCATCGGGCAGCTCGATATTGGCAAGCAGATGAATGAAGGTGCCGTCGCGGGTGATCGCCGGCGTTTTTTTCAGCTTGCCAAGCTTTTTGCGCTCACGGAGTAGCTGCGCCTGCAGCTCACGGTACTGCTCCAACACGATGGGCGCAGGATCAACGATGACAGTACCTGCGTCACCATCAATGATGACCCAGTCATCGTCATCGATCAGGTGCGACGCATTCGCCATGCCGACTGCGGCCGGAATATCCAAGCTACGCGCAACGATAGCGGTATGCGAGTTTTGCCCGCCAAGGTCAGTCACAAATCCGACAAATGTGCGGTCACGAAACTGCAGCATGTCGGCCGGCGATATGTCATGCGCAACTATAATCATTTGCGGCACGTACTGATCGGCCGAAACAGGAGGCGCAGTCGGGAACGACTGCGCTGATCCGGTCAAGACTTTGAGCACACGCTCGCCAACTTGCCGGATATCGTTTTTTCGCTCGCGCAGATAAGCGTCTTCGATCTCATCGAATTGCGCCGATAAGGCATCAATTTGCGACAGCAGCGCCCACTCCGCGTTGTAATGCCGGCTGCGAATCATGCGCAGCGGTTCTTCAGACACAATGGGGTCAGACAAAATCAAGGCATGTACATCGATGAAGGCGGCGAGTTCAGCTGGGGCATCGACGGGGAGTTCTCGACGCAAGGTGCGTAGCTCTTCATTGACACGCTCGATAGCGCTGCTCAGTCGTTGGACCTCGGCCTCAAGCCGCTCCTCAGGCACCAGGTAATGCTTGACATCACGCGCCGCTGGCCGCAACAGATGCGCCCGACCAATCGCGATACCTCGCGAGACTGGTATGCCGTGCAGCGTGAATGAAGCCATTGCGTACCTATTCGCTCTCGCCGAAACGTTCCTCGATCAGTTGCACCAACGCGTCCATGCAGACCTGCTCGTCCGGGCCTTCGGTCTCGATGGTGACGTGGGTGCCTTTGCCGGCAGCCAGCATCATCACACCCATGATCGACTTGGCATTCACGCGCCGCTGGTTACGAGTCATCCAGACTTCACTCTGAAACTTGGCCGCTAGTTGCGTCAGCTTGGCCGACGCGCGTGCGTGGAGTCCGAGTTTGTTGATAATTTCTATGTCTCTGCTGATCATGGTTATCGTGCTTGGATAGTTTAAGTGGGCGCCAGTTTCACGCGGCCATCGACACGACAAGCGCCGTTTTGCCCGCCAGCCAGTGCCATTTCGAGTACGACGTCCAGTGTGTCATGACGATAGGTTATCGCCCGCAGCAACATCGGCAGACTGATACCTGCAATCACCTCCACCTCACCCGGCGTGCATAACTGCAAGGTGCAATTGGCAGGCGTGCCGCCTACCACATCGGTAATCACCAGCACGCCACTACCGTCATTAATACGCGCGATCGCTGCATGTGCCAAAGCGCGCACCTCGTCAGGGTTTTGATCGGCAACCACATCAACCACATCGATTGCTTCAACCTGTGCCGGCGCCGCGCGAAATATATGGCCGGCAGCAGCAATAAATGCTTGTCCCAATGGCGCGTGAGTCAGTAGCAAAATCCCGACCATGTTACGTAGTTTTTCTGTTCAGTGACGCTTGTCGTTAGTCGCAATGCCGCAGATACTCAGTGATTGACACGCTCGAGCGCGTCGACAAACAGTGCAGCGACATCGCACGCTGTCTGTTGCATGATCTCTTGAAAACAGGTCGGGCTGGTCACATTAATCTCGGTGAGGTAGTGACCAATGATGTCCAATCCTACCAGCGTCAAGCCACGCGCCCGCAGTATGGGCGCCAAGGTCTCGGCGATCTCGCGCTCGCGGTCAGATAACGGCATTGCAATGCCGGTGCCGCCGGCCGCCAAATTACCGCGCACCTCACCCGCTTGCGGCACGCGCGCCAGCCCATAAGGAACCACCGCGCCATCAATCAACAGCACGCGTTTGTCGCCGTGGATGATCTCGGGAATGTAGCGCTGCGCCATGATAGTACGGTGACCGTTGTCGGTTAAGGTCTCGATGATGGCGCCCAGATTCATTGCATCATCACACACCCGAAAAACGCCCATACCACCCATGCCATCGAGCGGCTTGAGAATAACGTCACGATGCTCGGCATGAAAAGCGCGCAGATGCGATGCGTTGCTCGTCACTAGCGTGGGTGCAGTGAATTGGGTGAATCCGGTGATGGCCAGCTTTTCGTTGTGATCGCGAATCGCTTTCGGGCGGTTAAACACACGCGCACCCTGTGTCTCGGCTAGCTCCAGCAGATGCGTAGCGTAGACATATTCCATATTGAATGGTGGGTCAGTGCGCTCGACGACGACATCAAACAGGCTGAGCAATTGCTGCTCAGTCTGCTCGACACGATACCAAGCACCGGTGTCACCCGTTAACGCGATACGCGAAGCCTTGGCCGATACGCGCTCCTCATGAATAATCATGTCGGCGTGCTGAAATGCGTATAGCTCGTGACCACGCTTGAATGCCTCGCGCATCATGGCGTAGGTCGAGTCCTTTTTCAGATTGAAGCCGGACAGCGGGTCACAGGCAAAAGCGATTTTCATACGGTGAGTGCAGGGATCAATATTCCTCCGGATGAGGATCGGTACGTTCGATTTCGAGTGATGCCGCCAGTAATGCCAGACGCGCGACAACGCCGTACATGTAGAAGCGATTCGGCGCGGCGGTGCCGGGCTTGGCGCCGAGGTCGGGTAGCGAATGTTGCTGGGCAAACGCCAGCGGCACAAAGTGCGCGCCAGGTGAATTCAGGTTTTCGTCGACGCCACGCTCGGCGTGCACGCGATAAAAGCCACCGATCACGTAGCGGTCGATCATGTAGACCACCGGCTCGGCGACTGATTCATTGATGTGCTCAAAGCTATGCACGCCTTCCTGAACGATCACTTCGCTTACTTCCAGGCCTTCTTTCACCACCGCCATCTTGTTGCGCTGCTTTCGGTTCAGATCTTTCACCTCAGACGCATCGCGCACGGTCATGATGCCCATGCCGTAGGTGCCGGCATCCGCTTTGACGATGACGAACGGTGATTCTTTGACACCGTACTCTTTGTACTTTTTTCGAATTTTTGTCAGTACCGCGTCGACGTTTTGCGCGATACATTCTTCGCCGGTGCGCTCATGAAAGTTCACACTGCCGCATTTTGCGAAGTACGGGTTCACCATCCACGCATCAATATCGATCAACTTGCCGAATTTCTTGGCAATTTCGTCGTAGGCCGCGAAGTGATTGGTCTTGCGTCGTATGGCCCAGCCGGCATGCAGCGGCGGCAACAAGGTTTGCTCATGCAAACCTTCCAAGATCGACGGAATTCCAGCTGACAAATCATTGTTCAGCAAAATGGTGCAGGGGTCGAAGTTTTTTAGACCCAGGCGCCGGCCGTTTGCCGACCGAACCAATGGCTCCAGCGTGAGTGTGCCGCCATCCGGCAAGTCCAGCGTGGTGGGGCTCTTGATCTCCTCAGACAACGAGCCAAGACGGACATTCAAGCCGGTCTGCCGAAAAATCTGGATCAGGCGCGCGACGTTCTGCAGATAGAAAGTATTGCGCGTATGACGCTCCGGAATCAGCAGCAGGTTTCGCGCGTCGGGGCAGTACTTTTCGATGGCAGCCATCGCGGCCTGCACGGCCAGCGGCAACATCTCTTGCGCGATGTTATTGAAGCCCCCGGGATACAAATTGGTATCTACCGGCGCCAACTTGAAACCGGAATTGCGCATATCGACTGAGCAGTAGAACGGCGGCGTGTGCTCTTGCCACTCGAGCCGAAACCAGCGCTCGATGGCAGGGGTGGCATCAAGAATCTTTTTTTCGAGTTCGAGTAACGGGCCATTGAGGGCCGTAACCAGATGGGGAACCATGGAAAACCTTGTGAATTCGGGGGACGCGGCGTGCGCGGGGGCTAGATTTTAACGGAATAAAAAAGCGCCCTCTTGCGAGGGCGCTTAACAGGGGCTCATGCGAGCCCGTACTGCGGGGAGATTAGCCGTGGTAGGCGGATTCGCCGTGGCTGGCAATATCCAGACCTTCGCGCTCTTCCTCTTCGGTGACGCGCAACCCAACAATCATGTCGACCACTTTGTAGGCGATGAATGCCACCACGCCAGACCAGATGATCGTCGTCAATACCGCTTGCAGCTGGATCCAGACTTGGCCCGCGATCGAATACTCCGGCGACACCGCATTGGCGACGTAGTCGTAGATGCCAGCACCGCCCAGGCTTGGCGCGGCGAACACACCGGTGAGCAACGCGCCAAGTATGCCGCCAACACCATGCACACCGAACACGTCGAGCGAGTCATCGGCACCCAGCAGACGCTTGAGGCCATTCACGCCCCACAGACAGATAACGCCTGCCAAAAGGCCGATCACCAAACCGCCCATCAGGCCCACCAGACCCGCTGCAGGGGTGATGGCAACCAGCCCCGCCACAGCACCCGAGGCGGCACCCAGCATGGAGGGCTTACCCTTGAGCACCCACTCGGCCAGACTCCAGGACACGACGGCTGCCGCTGTTGCCAGCAGGGTGTTGGCGAATGCCAAGGCAGCCGAACCGTTAGCCTCAAGCGCAGAACCTGCGTTAAATCCAAACCAGCCTACCCACAGCATCGACGCGCCCACCATGGTCAGCGTCAGAGAGTGCGGCGCCATCGCCTCACGCCCCAAACCTACGCGCTTGCCGAGCATGAAGGCACCCACCAAACCCGCCATCGCCGCATTGATATGGACCACGGTGCCGCCAGCGAAGTCCAACGCACCTTTCTGCCACAACCAACCCGCCGACGCGGTCGCTTTCTCAAGCGATGCGGCGTCGGTGATCGCGTCCGGGCCAGGCCAGAACCACACCATATGAGCGATCGGCGCGTACGAGAAAGTGAACCAGAGCACTATGAACAGCATTACCGCTGAAAATTTTATACGCTCAGCAAAAGAGCCGACAATCAGACCGCACGTAATTCCCGCGAAGCTTGCCTGGAAACAGGCGAACACCATCTCCGGAATAACCACGCCTTTGCTGAAGGTGGCGCCGGGTGAGTCTGGCGTCATGCCCTTCATGAACAGGCGGTCCAGCCCACCAAAGAATGCGCCGCCCTCGGTGAACGCAAGCGAGTAGCCATAGATAAACCACAGCACGATAATCACCGAGAAAATCATCATTACCTGCATCAACACCGAGAGCATGTTTTTCGATCGCACCAGGCCACCGTAAAATAAGGCCAACCCCGGCAGGGACATCATGATGACGATGATGGTGGCGACCATCATCCATGCTGTATCGCCCTTGTTAGGCACCGGTGCTGCAGGTTCCGCAGCATCTGCCGCTGTTGCTGCTGCGTCAGTTGCCGCAGCAGCGGCCGGAGCGGTGGCCGCCGGCGCTGCTGCAGCCGGCGCAGCGTCCTCCGCGGATACGATCGGCGTTGCGCCAATCGCGAACAGCAGCAAGCCGGCGCTCGCAAGGTTAATCAACCACTTTTTCATTTGCATACCCCCTTAGAGTGCTTCTCTGCCGGTTTCGCCCGTACGAATACGGACAGCTTGCTGCAGGTCGTAGACGAAGATCTTGCCATCGCCAATTTTTCCGGTACGCGCAGCATTTTCGATCGCCTCAATCGCGCGCTCGACAATCGCATCGTCGACTGCCGCCTCGATTTTTGTCTTCGGCAGAAAGTCGACTACGTACTCGGCGCCGCGATACAGCTCGGTGTGTCCTTTTTGGCGCCCGAAGCCCTTGACCTCGGTGACGGTGATACCTTGTACACCGATCGTCGAGAGCGCTTCGCGCACCTCATCGAGCTTGAACGGCTTGATGATGGCAGTGATGATCTTCATTTCATCCTCGTTGCAGTTGGTCAGAATTCATCCTCGTTGCAGTTGGTCAGAAGGCTTTGGTAAGGGCAGCAAAGACTTTGTTGCCACCAAGGTAGCCCGTGTTGTTGAAGTTCCAAAGGCCTTTATTGGCGTTGGTGCCGGTGGCGGCGAGCGCGCCGGACAAGCCATTACCAAGATCCTTGGTAATCCCAAGTTTCCAGTCGCTGTAGTTGTAATCACTTGCAGTCGACACTGCTCCGCCGTTTTGGAAGCGCCACATGCCGTAATGCGCATTCGCGACCAGCCCCTCTGCGATCGGGAAATCACCACCAAGGTCGATGTAGTAGCTACCCGCTTTGTCGGATACATAAACGGCGTCGCCCAGTGCGTAGCTACCCTTCAGGTAGACAGGGCCGAAGCCGATCTTTCCATACACTTCCAGCGTGTTCGCGTTTGGCGTCGAGCCCAATTTGTGGTTCGGGTACATGTAGTAGATCGCGCCGACGTCGTAATTCAGGCCGGCGGCCATATCACCCTTAATGCCGCCGTAAAAATCCAACTCGAAAGGGGTGGTGCCACGACCGGCGGTGGTCACTGAGTCTGCGTAGCTGTCAGCGACCCAGCTAATCGTCGAGGCAAAAGTACCGAGATAAAGACCGGTTGGGGTGTGGCTGTAATCAACGCCGGCACTTACCGCAGGCTTGTTGCGCGACTGCGAGATACCACGGAATACATAGTCGGTCGCGATGCCCACGTTGTAAGCAACCACATGTTCTGGTGCTGCGGCTGCTTCATCAGCCGCATGAGCAACCTGTGCCACAAAAACAGAAGCAACAGCGCTGGCGAGAATTAATTTTTTCATTGGATTTCCTTTGTCTTTGGATCAGAATAAAAACCTGCGTCACGGTGACCGTGCATGCTGTGACCACCTAGCAGGACGTGTGCCAACATGGATCGCGGGAAATGCTTGCCAATTTTGCCAATTGCTTTAGCATTCGCACCCGGATTCCACGTCTACCCACCTAAAACCGCACCGCAACAGGGCGACCGCTTCAAAATGGTGCATGCATCCTAAACTAGTCATGAGCCAAGGCCCGAGTTTTCTTGACGAATTGCAACATCGGATCCGCGAGGTGCTGCAGCACTCGCCCACCAAAGATCTTGAGGCCAACCTGCGCGCCATGCTGCAGCAAGGCTTTGCCAAACTTGATCTGCTGACGCGCGAAGAATTCGAGTTGCAGGCGGAGGTGTTGGCGCGCACCCGCGCAAAACTCGAGGTGCTGGAAAAGCGGGTCGCCGAGCTGGAAACAGGCCGCAAGGACTGAGGTTCGCATGCCACTGGCTGTTCTGCGCAGTCGCGCACTGGCGGGTATGCGCGCGCTCGAGGTCACGGTCGAGGTCCATGTGGCCAGCGGGCTTCCGACGTTCACCATTATCGGGCTGGCCGATACCGAGGCGCGCGAGTCGCGCGACCGGGTGAGGGCAGCGATCCGCAACTCGGGCTTCGAATTCCCGCCTGGCCACATCACGGTCAATCTCGCGTCGGCGGACCTACCGAAAGAATCTGCCCGCTACGACTTACCGATCGCGCTCGGGATACTCGCCGCGAGCGCTCAGCTACCTGCTGCCCAACTCGATGACTACGAATTCGCCGGTAAATTGTCGCTGTCCGGCGAGCTGCGACCGATCCGCGCGGCGCTGGCCATGAGCGTGGCGGTGCAGAGCGCTGGCAGCCAACGTCAGCGCGCATTTGTGCTGCCGCGTGACAATATTTCGGAGGCTGCGCTCGTTCCCGGCGCGCGCATACTTCCTGCCGACTCGCTGCTGCAGGTGTTCGAGCATTTCAACACCACCGATGGCTCGGCGTGCCTGGCGGCGGTGCCCGCGGCAGTAGTCGCCGCTGCGCAAGACCCCAGCGACTTCGCCGACGTGCGTGGCCAAGCCCAAGCACGACGTGCGATCGTAATCGCCGCAGCCGGCGGGCACAGCGTACTGATGGTGGGGCCGCCCGGATCAGGCAAATCAATGCTGGCCGCGCGACTGCCCGGAATTCTGCCGCCAATGGCATTGGTTGAGGCTTTGGAGAGCGCCGCACTGCAATCCATCGCTGGCGGGTTTTGCGCCACGCGCTGGCAGCGACGTCCTTTTCGGGCGCCTCATCACAGCGCCTCATCCGTGGCGCTGGTCGGTGGCGGCACGGTACCGCGCCCAGGCGAGATCTCACTGGCGCATCACGGCGTGCTGTTTCTGGATGAATTGCCCGAGTTCGAGCGCAAGGTTCTTGAGGCGCTGCGCGAGCCGATGGAAGCAGGGCAGGTGACGATTTCACGCGCGGCCCGTCAAACCGATTTTCCGTGCCGCTTTCAGCTGCTGGCGGCAATGAACCCTTGCCCCTGCGGCTATCTGGGCCACCCGCAGCGCGCCTGTCGATGCGCGCCCGACGCGGTCGCACGCTACCAAGGCAGAATTTCGGGACCATTGCTCGACAGGATAGACCTGCAACTAGCGGTACCCGCCATGAGCGCTGGCGACATGTTGGATGCGCCTACGGGCGAGTGCTCAGCGACGATCGCCGCTCGCGTTGCGATCGCTCGAGAACGGCAATGGGCGCGTCAGCAAAGTACCAACGCTGAGTTATCTTCCGCCGAAGTTGATCTGCATTGCCAGCCCGACCCTGCCGCGATGGCGCAGTTATCTTCCGCCGAAGTTGATCTGCATTGCCAGCCCGACCCTGCCGCGATGGCGCTGCTACGCGCTACTATTGAACGTCTGCACTGGTCGGCACGGGCTTATCACCGCGTGCTCAAAGTCGCGCGCACCATCGCCGACCTCGAGGGCAGCGAGCGCATCGGCAGCGCGCATGCGGCTGAGGCGGTTCAGTACCGTCGCGCGCTGCACGCTGTGGCTTAGGGTGGCGGCCAGTACTGCTCGTCCGCAAGCGTGTCCGCACTGTGCGCGCTGTTAACATCGGCCGATGAGTCCTTCCCCGGTTGTCCTGCAGGGCCGAACGGCAACGCGCGTCGTGCTGGTATTCGGGCTGGCGTATTTTTTATCGTATGCGATGCGCGCCATCAATGCCGTCATCGCCCCCGCGCTCAGCGCCGACCTGCATCTCAGCAATGCCGACCTTGGTTTGCTGTCGGCGGCCTACTTTATGGGCTTTGGCATGATGCAACTGCCGATCGGCGTGTGGCTGGACCGTCATGGGCCACGCCGCACCGAATCCGCTCTGCTGCTGTTCGGCGCGCTTGGTGCCGCCATCTTTGCCTGCAGCGAGACCTTGCTTGGGGTGTGGGTCGGTCGCGCGCTGATCGGTGTCGGCGTATCCAGCTGCCTGATGGCGGCGTTCAAGGCTTTTCGGGTTTGGTATCCCGCCGAGCGACAAAGCCAACTCGGTAGCTGGATGCTGGTGATCGGTACCACCGGCGCATTGTCGGCGACGGTGCCGGTGGCGATGCTGATGCCCTTGATCGGCTGGCGAAAACTGTTTTTTGGTGTTGCAGGCGCCTTGTTACTGGCGGCCTGGGTACTGTTTAGCCGGTTGCGTGATGTTGAACAAGCGATGTCTACGGCGAATGCGGGGCGCTCCAACGGCAGCGCTGCGGCGGGCGCTGCTGCTGTTACGTCTGGCGGCACATCTACCAGCACATCTGCTGCGACACCTACCAGCACATTTGATAAGACATCAGACAGCGCCGCTGCCAGCGCTGAGCCTGGCTATGCCGCTATTTTTTCAGACCCGTACTTCCGCCGCATGGCCTTGCTTGGTGCGGTACACCAGGGCGGATTCATGGCGCTGCAATCGCTTTGGGCCGGGCCATGGATGATGACCGTGCTCGGCATGACGGTCGAGCAAACCTCGCATGTTTTGTTTTTATTCAATCTGTCGCTGCTGATTGCTTATCTTGGACTGTCGTGGTGGGCGCCGCGGTACGTAGCCTATGGTCAGCGCAGCGGCTTGCCGGCGCTACGGGTAGTCGCGATCGGGCTATCGCTGTCGGTCCTGCTACAGGGGCTGATGGTGCTGCTACCGACCGCGCAAAGCTGGTGGCTGTGGTGTCCATTCGCGATCGTTATTACGGTCACGACCTTGGGCCAGACCCATGTCAGCTTGGCGTTTCCCACCGCTCTGGTAGGCCGTGCCAACAGTGCCTTCAACCTGACCCTGTTCGTTGGTGCTTTCTCATTGCAGTGGGGCATTGGCGTGCTGGTCGACTGGTTTGCTGCTCTGGGTTGGCGCGATGCGCATGCCATGCGGATGGCGTTTGCTTGCTACGTGCTGTTGCAGGTGTTCACGCTGTGGCAATTTTTGCGGCAGTGGTCAACTGATTCGCCCGGCATTGGCTTGAACAAGCCTTGAATTTGACTACCCAAGCAATGTCGCCCGTGCTACGCTTTACAAATCGCTAACTGCCTTGTCCACAAGGCGCTGATTGTTGGAGGGTTGCCTGATGCTGGTCACGTTCAAATCCAAAGCCGCTGCAGAAATTCTGATGTACGCAACCCACGCCAAGCCCATCCTCGATTTGCTTGGTAAAGATACCGAGCGTGGCGTTATTACGGCTGACGAGACCGAGCAAGCGATTGCGCGAATTGAGTCGGAGATCGCTTCACGAAAGTTTTCCAAACCCGCATCGTCGCAGTTGGATGATGAGGTGGTTATTGACCCTGTCACTGGGCCGGGCGAAGCAGTAAGCTTCGGCGCGCGCGCGTATCCGCTGCTGGAAATGCTGCGGGCCGCGCATCGCGAGCATGAGGTCGTGATGTGGGGCGTGTAGGTGCGCAGAAGCGACGGCGCGAAGCCAGTCATGGACACCGGAATAATTGCCGAGATGGCGCTTGTCTGAGTCGCTCGCGTTGACGCTGCGTCACGCGGCACAGGTGCTCGCCCAGGTCGACGCAGGTCAGGCACTGCCAACGGCGCTGGGCACCACCTTCGAGCAGCAGCGCCTCAGCCCAGCCGCACGAGGCGCGGTTCAAGACATCAGTTATCGCAGCATGCGGCGCTGGGGCTGCGCACGTGCTTTAGTAGCGCTGCTGGCCAGCAAACCGGTAACGCCTACCCGTTTGCACGCACTGTGTTGCTGCGCGCTAGCGCTGCTGTCGGATGATTCACCGGCCTATGCCGCGCACACGCTGGTCGATCAAGCGGTTGCGGCCTGCGCGGAAGATGCCGACATCAGCCGTGCCAAGAACATGGTGAACGCAGTGCTAAGGCGCTTTTTGCGTGAGCGCGAAGGGTTAATGCAAACCGTGCTGCGCGACGACGAAGCCCGGCTCAATTACCCGCGCTGGTGGATTAATGAGATGCGCCGAGCATGGCCGCAGCAAGCCGAGGCGATACTGGCAGCAGGTAACCGCGCGCCCCCACTGACCTTGCGCGTGAACGTTCGCAAGACAAGCGTTGATGGCTACCTCGATCAACTGGTTAGTGCCGGTATCGGCGCTCGGCGTATCGGTGAGGCAGCGGTACGACTTGATCGCCCTGTGCCGGTGGCGCAGATTCCCGGTTTTTTTCAGGGACTGGTGTCCGTACAGGACGCTGCGGCGCAGCTGGCAGCGCCCTTGCTGCAGCTCGAACAAGGCATGCGGGTGCTGGATGCGTGTGCCGCGCCCGGCGGCAAAACCGGGCACCTGCTTGAGCTTGCCGATTGCGACGTGCTGGCGCTTGACCATGATGAGCAGCGGCTAATGCGCGTGAAGGACAACCTGCAACGTTTGGCCTTGCAAGCCGAGATCATCTCAGGCGACGCGAGCGCTCGGGCTTGGTGGGATGGCCGATGTTTCGACCGCATCCTGGCCGACCTGCCCTGCACCGCGTCAGGCATCGTGCGCCGGCATCCCGATATTCGATGGCTACGGCGTCAGCACGACAGCCGGCAACTCGCCCGGCGCTCGGTGGCTATCCTCGACAACCTGTGGGGCCTGCTGAAGCCGGGCGGCTTGATGCTGATTGTGACCTGCTCATTGTGGCCGGAGGAATCAGAAATGCAAGCGCAGTCATTCGTCAGCCGCCACGATGCCGAGCGGCTGCAAGCGCCCGGGCAGTTGTTACCGCACGCAGACGACGTATCGGATCATGATGGCTTGTTCTATGCGCTTCTGCGAAAACCGGTGCTTTGATACTATCGCTCAAATTTTCCTCGGGGCATCAGCCCGTTCTTGAGCGTGATCCAACGATTTTTACTGTTGTTCTGGCTGCTGTGGGTGCCAGCTTGGCTGCCTGCGCTAGCACATGCAGCCGAAGGGATCGAGTTCGTCGAAGCATCGCTCGAGACAAGCGAAGAGGGTTACCGGCTGTCGTCGCGCTTTTCGGTCGAATTACCGCGCTCGGTTGAGGAGGCTTTGTCGCGCGGCGTGCCGCTGTATTTCACCTTGCAAGCTGAGGTGACACGCTACCGCTGGTACTGGTTTGATGAAGTCTCCGTCAAAGCTACGCGAAAAATTCGGCTGTCATACAACGTGCTGACTCAGCAATATCGTGCATCGATCGACGGTAGCCTGCATCAGAATTTTTCTCATCTGGATGACATGCTCTCGCTACTGAGACGACCCGGGCGTTGGCTGATCGCTGATCCGGGAGCGCTCAATCGTGCCGGCAATTACACCGTTGCGATACAGCTGGCGCTCGATGTGTCCGAGCTACCAAAGCCGATTCAGGTAAGCGCCATGAGTAGTGACGAATGGCGATTGTCATCCGGCTGGAACAAGTTCAGCTTCCGCTCCGAGATTGTCATCCGGCTGGAACAAGTTCAGCTTCCGCTCCGAGGCGAAATGAGACGCGCGCTGCGGTACTTGCTGATGGTGTCGGCGACAACCGTCGGTGTGCTGCTGTTTTTATTGGCGGTGGCCAGCAGCGATACCCAACTCTTCGATTCCTACTACTCATGGGTGCTCGGTGCCAACATCGCGGTCGGTGTTGGCCTGTTGGTTGTGGTGTTGTTTTTACTCGCGCGTTTATACAGTCGTTACCGCCGTGGACGATTCGGGTCGCGGCTGATGGCGCGTATGGTGCTGATGTTCGCCATGATGGGTATCGTGCCGGGTATCGTTATTTACCTTGTATCGGTACAATTTGTTTCACGATCGATCGAGTCGTGGTTCAACGTAAAAGTTGAGAGCGCGCTCGAGTCGGGTTTGAACTTGGGTCGAGCCGCGCTTGAGTCTTCGCTGCGCGATTTGCGACTGAAGGCGGCCGGTGTGTCGGAGGAGCTTGCAGACTTGTCCGACAGCCTGATTGCAGCGCGATTACCGAAAATCATCGAACGTAATCAGCTTCAAGAAGCAATCGTCGTGAATTCGAGTGGCAAACTGGTCGCCAGCACCAATACCAAGCTGACGCGATTGCTGCCGGACTTGCCAACCCCTTCGATGCTGGCGCGAGCGCACTCATCCGAAGGGTTTGGTGTGATCGATGGCATGCCGGGGTCCGACAAAGACGGCGTCATGCCGGAGCAGATTCGGCTAAGGGTGATCGTTCCCATTCGAAGCGATGGGTCGCTCTTCAAGTTGCGCGGCGACGCACGCTACTTATTATTGGTGCAGCCTGTCCCTGAAAAATTATTCGTCAATGCCGAAGCCTTGCGCGTCGCGTATGGCGAGTACCAAGAACGATCACTGGCGCGCACCGGGCTGCGCAAATTTTTTCTGGTGACACTCACGCTGGTGCTGCTACTCGCGATTTTCGCGGCGATGGTCAGCGCTTTTTTGTTGGCGAGCGATTTTGCCCAACCGCTGTTACTGCTGGCAGAGGGCACAAAAGCCGTGGCACAAGGCAATTTGTCGCCGCGCCCGATCATGGCGACGCCGGATGAGCTCGGCACGCTTACGCAGTCGTTCAATATCATGACCATGCAGTTGTCTGATGCGCGTGAGGCGGTTGAGCGCAATCGACGTGCACTTGAAGACGCAAAAGCCTACCTGGAATCGGTGCTCGCCAATATGTCTGCTGGCGTGATCGTATTTGATGAGCAATGGCAGCTGGTCACCTTTAACGCGTCAGCCGAGCGCATCTTGCGCCTTGGGCTCAAGCCATTGCTTGGTAGGGCGATGTCATCTATTCCCGCACTTACCGCATTTCGAGATCCGGTGATGCGCTCGTTTAGCCGGCTTAACGCACAAGCCGCTGCCGATCGCTCGGTTGGCGAGGCGCAGCACTGGCAGCAGCAAATCGAGATACCGCGCGAACGCGAAGACAACAGCGACAGCACCGACATCACCTTGCTGGCGCGTGGCTCGCACCTGCCGGTGGGCACCGGTAGGGGCTACATCATTGTGTTTGACGACATTACTGACGTCATCTCGGGTCAACGGTCGATCGCTTGGGCGGAGGTCGCACGGCGACTAGCACATGAGATCAAAAACCCCTTAACACCGATCCAGTTGTCGGCCGAACGACTACACATGAAGCTTCAGCCCAAGCTGTTCGGTGACGACGTGGCGCTGCTGGAGCGCGGTACCAACACCATCGTCAACCAGGTGGTGGCGATGCAGCAGATGGTCGACAATTTCCGCGACTACGCCAAGACGCCACCGCCGCTGCTGCAAGCGCTCGACCTGAATGCTTTGATCTCGGAAATACTTGAGCTCTACTCCGGCATGGAAATTAATACTTGAGCTCTACTCCGGCATGGAAATTTCGGACGCGATACAACCGATATTGCAGCCAAATCTTCCGATCATCCTGGGAGATGCAACTCAAATGCGACAGGTGGTACACAACCTGTTGCAAAACGCGCAGGACGCCGTTGCAGATATCCGACGCTTGGGGCGTGAACGCGCCATTCAGATTGTGACCGAGGCGTTTGACTACCCGGACGCCGATGGCCAGCCACGGACGGCGGTTCGACTGACGGTATCGGATAACGGTCCTGGCTTTGATCCGGCCTTGGTCAAGCGTGCCTTTGAGCCCTACGTCACCTCCAAACCCAAGGGCACCGGCTTGGGTCTGCCGGTTGTCAAAAAGGTCATCGATGAGCATGGCGGTCGTATCGAGGTACAAAATCGAAAAGATGGTCCTGGCGCCAAAGTTTTGATTTTATTAATGAAACTGGCTAAATATTCAGTTTGACAACTTTAATTGCAAAAAATACAATCCTGCAATGTAGCAATGTTGTGACGATTTAAAGAGGCGCCCCATGGCAAATATTCTGGTGGTCGACGATGAGATGGGCATCCGTGAGCTGCTGTCCGAGATTCTCGGCGATGAGGGTCACGTCGTCACGACAGCCGAGGACGCTAACGCTGCCCGCGAGCTACGTCTGTCCAGCAGCCCCGATTTGGTTTTGCTTGATATATGGATGCCGGACACCGATGGGGTCACGCTCCTGAAAGAATGGCAACGCGACGGGCTGCTCACCATGCCGGTGATTATGATGTCTGGTCATGCGACCATCGATACCGCCGTTGAAGCCACCCGCATCGGTGCAATGAATTTTCTGGAGAAGCCCATCTCGCTGCAAAAACTGCTGCGTACTGTGCAGCAAGGGCTGAATAGAGGGCAAGAGCCTGCTCGCGGCACGCTGCTAGGCGGTCCGCATCGCAACATGCTGGGGCAGGACAAGCTCTCGCTGGCGCCGCAGCTGCAGCAAATTGGTAATGGTCACCTGAACGGCATGCACGGATCCGTTTACCCCGGCACCGACAATGAGTTCCGCGTCTCTTTCGAGCTGCCCTTGCGCGAGGCGCGCGACGCGTTCGAGCGCGCGTATTTCGAGCACCACTTGGCGCGCGAAGGCGGCAGCATGACACGCGTCGCTGAACGCACTGGCCTCGAACGTACCCACCTGTACCGCAAGCTCAAGCAGCTCGGCGTTGACACCAGCAAAGGCTCGGTCAAGAAGGCCGGATGACTGTCGTCACGCTGGTGCTGGGCGGCACTCAAGACGCGCGCGAACGTGCGATTGCAACCGCCATTCCCAAGAATTTTCTGTGCGCCGCCATCATCGAGGGCCTGCCGAGCGGCATCAACGCACTCGATCAACTCGCGCCTGAGCTGGACTTGGAGGTCGCGCGTGTCGCCCCCGGCTGCCCCTGCTGCACCGGCAATCTCACCGTCAGAGTAACCCTCAACCGATTACTCAAGCGCACGCCGCAACAGCTGTATCTCAGTCTGCTGGATGCAACTCATCGCGAGTCAGTTTTAGCATTTCTGCAAGAACCGCAGTACCGAGATCGGCTAGTGATCGGCCCCGACCTAAGGTGCGAATGAAGTTTGATGGGCAGCAGCCTGAGCAGTCGATCAACCCGACACCGCGTGCCGGCGTCGTACTTGAAATCCGCACAAATAGCGCCACTTGTTATCCACATTCACGGTGTCGTGCCACCCTCAGGAGCAAACGTATGAACCTGATTTATAACAGCGAGCATTACTCAGTCGTCGAGTTTCGGGCCGAGTCGGGTAAGGAAGCGATGCGGTTTGGTGGCTTTGAGATTCTCGACAAACCTTCTTCACGCCGAGAGATTTTCCTCGCTGGCGAACTTGCCGAAAACTTCCGGCAACATGTGCGGGAGTTAAGCGCTCGGCAGCCGACTGAAGAAGAGATCGATGAATTCCTCGACAGCTACTCGCCGCTCATGGCACAACCCGTCGTGCTTCAGTAGGCGCGGCGCTCAGCTTGGGGCCATCATGCCCGCTTCGGCGGGCATATTCATCTCTAATGCAGACAACTTCTCGCCCTGTGACCAGCAATCAGGCTGGGCCGCATTTGCGCTTGGCTGAGGTCGTCGCACGGCACGCGCAGCAAGCGTTTCGCAAGCCCTTATCGGTATTTGGCGAACAACCGTTCGATCAGGCAATCAACGCCTGGCAGAGGCATGGTGGCGCATCGGTATTTGGCGAACAACCGTTCGATCAGGCAATCAACGCCTGGCAGAGGCATGGTGGCGCACTCATAATTGACGCCGGCTGCGGCGTTGGCTGGTCGACACGAAAACTGGCGCAGCAATTCCCCGATGCTTTTGTCGTTGGTGTCGACCAGTCTGCGCACCGATTACGTCGCAACACACCTTGGAGCGGGCCCGCGCTCAATAACTTCATTACGGGTCGTGCGGAGCTGGTGGATTTCTGGCAACGACTGGCACTCGCCCGCATCCATCCGGCACAGCATTACCTGCTCTATCCCAACCCTTGGCCGAAAAAAGCGCAGCTACAGCGTCGCTGGCATGGCCATTCGATTTTCCCGACCCTCTTGAGCCTCGGTGGCTATCTTGAATGTCGCAGCAACTGGAAAATTTATATCGATGAGATGGCGTTGGCGCTGACCCAACTCACCGGCATTGAAGTGCACACCGAACAATGGCCGGTCGACCCCGCCGACGCGCTGACACCGTTTGAGCAAAAATACGCAGCCTCCGGCCACACGCTCTGGCGCTGCGCGATTCATCTGCCGCAAGCTGATTGAGCCATGCTGGCTTGTGATACCGTCCCTGGTATCCCAACCAGATTCGGAATTCCCCATGTGCCAGCTTCTCGGCATGAACTGTAATGTGCCGACCGACATCGTGTTCAGCTTTACCGGCTTCGCGCACCGTGGCGGCCGCACGGACGAGCACAAAGATGGCTGGGGCATTGCTTTCTTTGAAGGCGCTGGCGTACGGCTGTTTGTTGATCATGAGTCCGCCATTGCCTCGCCCGTCGCCGAGCTGATTAAAAGCTACCCGATCAAATCAAAAAACGTCATCGCACACATCCGTAAAGCAACCCAAGGTCACGTCGCACTGGAGAACTGTCATCCCTTCATCCGGGAGCTGTGGGGCCGGTACTGGGTATTCGCTCACAATGGCGATTTGAAAGAATTTTCACCTGCGCTGGATGGCACATTTCGGCCAGTAGGCAACACCGATAGCGAGCTCGCATTCTGCTATCTACTGCAACAGCTTCGGCGCCGATTTGGCGATGCGCCGCCCGCACTAGACATACTGCAGCAAGCCATTGATCAACTCACACGCGAGATCGCCGGCTTTGGTGTTTTCAATATGATGCTGTCCGATGGCACCGCGCTGTTCGCGCATTGCTCAACCCGACTGCACTATATCGTTCGGCAGCATCCGTTCACGCAAGCCAAGCTGTCTGATGAAGATTTGTCGGTAGATTTTTCAGAAGTGACCACACCAAATGATCGCGTGGCGGTGATCGTCACAGAACCACTCACCACCAACGAGACCTGGCATTCATTTGAGAGCGGCGAGTTGAAGGTGTTTGTGGATGGTGCGCCGCTGTAGGATCAAGTAGCAACAGCACCCGACCTAAGGCAGTGATGATGCAAGGTATTGTGACTGCATGCAGCCTACCGAAAAACTGCAAAGGCTGACACGCCGGTGCGTGGCGCTCAAGAGCCTCTAACAACACTTGCCACATCAACGGCGGCCGCGACATCAAAGATTAGGCGCAAGCCAGCGCTGCAACAACTCTATCGGCACATTGCGACGAGCAGCCATATCAGTCACCTGATCTTCACCGATTTTGCCAACGGTGAAATACTTCGACGCAGGGTGCGCGAAATAAAAGCCTGATACCGCGGCGCCAGGGAACATGGCATACGACTCGGTCAGGCTCATACCGATATCTTCCGCTTCCAGGATACGGAACACATCTGCCTTGATAGTGTGCTCCGGGCATGCGGGGTAACCCGGTGCAGGGCGGATACCGCGATACTTCTCGCCGATCAGTTGCTCATTGCTGAGTTTTTCGTCCGCAGCGTAACCCCACAAATCCTTGCGCACGCGCTCGTGCAAGTACTCTGCAAAGGCTTCTGCCAAACGATCAGCCAGGGCTTTCAGCATGATGGATGAATAATCATCGCCAGCATCTTCAAAACGCTTCTCGTGTTTTTCAATACCAAGCCCTGAGGTGACCGCAAACATGCCGATGTAATCAGTGATGCCTGACGCTTTTGGCGCAATGAAATCGGCGAGGCATTGGTTCGGACGCGCCACACCATCAATCACCGGTTTTTCATTTTGCTGACGCAAGCCGTAATAAGTAAACGCGACTTCGCTCTTGCTCTCATCCGTGTAGACCTCGATGTCATCGTCACCGACACGGTTTGCAGGTAACAGCGCTATGACGCCATTTGCGGTCAGCCAGCGGCCCTCGACGATCTTTCTCAGCATCGCCTGTCCCTCGCGGTACACATGACTTGCCGATTCACCGACGATGGGGTCGGTCAGGATGGCCGGGAAGGCGCCAGCCAAATCCCACGTCTGGAAGAAGGGCGCCCAGTCGATGTACTGCGCGAGCAGGCCAAGATCCACATTGCGGAAATGTCGCCGTCCGATGAATTTCGGCTTCACCGGCGCACACTCGCCGCTAAATTCCAGTTGCATCTTGTTTTTTCGTGCTCGCTCAAGCGATAGCATCGGCAAGGCTTTTTTACCGGCATGCTGAACACGAATGCGTTCGTAATCGGTAGCGATCTCGTCGAGATAACGATCACGCGTATCGTCCGTTAACAACGACTGCGCCACCGAGACCGAGCGCGAGGCATCCGCCACATAAATGACCGGGCCCTCATAGTTCGGAGCGATTTTTACGGCGGTGTGCGCACGACTGGTGGTAGCGCCACCAATCAGCAAAGGTATTTTGCGTTCGCGGAACCACGGGTCACGCTGCATCTCTTTGGCGACATGCGCCATCTCTTCCAACGAGGGCGTGATCAAGCCAGATAGTCCGATAATGTCGGCGTTCTCTTCTCTGGCCTTGGCGAGGATCTCGGTGCAGGGCACCATCACGCCCATGTTCACAACTTCGAAGTTATTACATTGCAGGACGACGGTCACAATATTCTTGCCGATGTCGTGCACATCACCCTTAACGGTGGCGATAACAATTTTGCCTTTCGGCTTGGCGGCTTGACCGGTGCGACGCTCTTCCTGGGCTTTCTCTTCTTCGATGAAGGGCACCAAATGGGCCACCGCCTGCTTCATCACGCGCGCTGACTTCACTACTTGCGGCAGGAACATTTTGCCCTGCCCAAAAAGATCGCCGACGATATTCATGCCATCCATCAGCGGGCCTTCGATCACATGAATCGGACGACCACCTTTCGCCGCTACTTGCTGGCGTGCCTCTTCAGTATCTTCAACAATCCACTGTGTGATGCCGTGAATCAGCGAGTGTGACAGCCGCTTCTCAACCGGGGCTTCACGCCAGACTAAATTCTGTTCTTCTTTTTTACCGCCCGCCTTGAGCGTCGCGGCGAATTCGATCATGCGCTCGGTTGCATCGTCACGACGATTCAGCACCACATCTTCCACGCGCTCACGCAACTCGGGATCGAGATCGTCATACACACCCATCATGCCGGCATTGACGATACCCATGCTCATACCCGCTTTGATCGCGTGATACAAGAACACGGTGTGGATGGCTTCGCGCGCCGGATCATTACCGCGGAATGAGAAAGAAACATTCGAAACGCCGCCGGACACTTTGGCATGCGGGAGGTTTTCGCGGATCCAGCGCGTGGCTTCGATGAAATCAACGGCGTAGTTGTTGTGTTCATCGATACCGGTTGCGATCGCGAAAATATTCGGATCAAAAATAATATCTTCCGGCGGAAAGCCCACGCGCTCAACCAAAACCCGGTAGGCGCGTTCGCAAATTTCTATCTTGCGCTGGAAAGTGTCGGCTTGCCCGGTTTCATCGAAAGCCATCGCAATCACTGCAGCGCCATAGCGCCGGCACAGCGTGGCTTGTCGCAGAAACTCTTCTTCGCCTTCTTTCAGAGAGATCGAGTTGACGATCGCTTTACCTTGCACGCACTTCAGACCTGCCTCGATCACGCTCCATTTGGAGGAATCGATCATGATCGGCACTCGCGCAATATCAGGCTCGGAAGCGATCAGATTCAGGAATCGCGACATCGCAGCGACCGAGTCCAGCATGGCCTCGTCCATATTGATGTCGATGACCTGCGCGCCATTTTCAACTTGCTGCCGCGCGACGGCGAGTGCCTCTTCATACTGCTCATTGAGGATCATGCGCGCAAACGCTTTGGAGCCAGTGACATTGGTCCGTTCACCGACGTTCACAAACAAAGAGTCATCATCGATCGTGAACGACTCCAAGCCCGATAACCGCATCTGGTGGATATGCGTGGGCAGTTTGCGCGGCGCGATGCTGGCGACGGTATTGGCAATCTCTCGAATATGATCCGGCGTCGTGCCACAGCAGCCGCCGGCTATGTTCACAAACCCGCTGTCAGCAAATTCTTTCAATAAGGATGCGGTGATGTCCGGGGTTTCATCAAAGCCGGTATCCGACATCGGGTTGGGCAAACCCGCGTTCGGGTAGATGCACACAAAAGTCTCGGCGACCTTGGATAATTCCTCTGCGTAGGGTCGCATCAATGTCGCGCCGAGCGCGCAGTTGAGTCCGATGGTGAGGGGCTTGGCGTGACGTACGGAATTCCAGAACGCCGTCACGGTCTGGCCAGACAAAATTCGGCCCGAGGCGTCGGTTACCGTGCCAGAGATCATGATCGGCAGGCGCTTTCCGGTCTGCTCAAAATACAGATCGATCGCGAACAATGCGGCTTTGCAGTTCAGCGTGTCAAAGACCGTTTCGACCAAGAGCACATCAGACCCGCCCTCGACGAGGGCTGTGACTTGTTCGTGGTACGCAGTGACCAGTTGATCGAAACTGACATTGCGCGCACCGGGATCATTCACATCCGGAGAAATAGAAGCCGTCTTCGGCGTCGGACCGAGCGCACCCGCAACAAAGCGCGGCTTCTCAGCGGTGGAATACTTGTCGCACGCTGCGCGCGCAATGCGCGCTGCCTCGAGATTCATCTCACGCACCAAGTGCGCCATGTGGTAATCATCTTGCGCGATCGAGGTAGCGCCAAACGTATTGGTCTCGATCAGGTCAGCGCCCGCGGCCAGATACTGCTCGTGAATTTCCTGAATAATGTGTGACTGCGTCAGTGTCAGCAGCTCATTATTGCCTTTGACGAAAACCTCTTTACCCGGCACAGCAAAATCAGCAAAGCGCTGGCCGCGATAATCTTCTTCGCTGAGTTTGTAGCGCTGAATCATGGTGCCCATCGCACCATCAAGCACCAGGATACGGTGTGACATCAGCTCTCTTAGCTGAGCCTCTACCGGGGAAATAGCGTCGCGTTTCATTGTGTCTGGTAACTGCGCTGTTCGCGCAAAATAAAAAACCCGGCCTGCATTAGCGAAGCCGGGTGTGCGTTCCGCTTTAGCAGTATTTCTTGGAGAGGTATCTCCCGCGCCCGCAAGCTGGTATTGACAGAGTCAAATCGGCGCGCCGCGAATTATACGGGAATTCAGTTGCTTTGCTGCAGCCGCTGGCCGACGTGTATCTCGAAACCCTGCAGAAAATTCGCAGCCGAAAGACGTTTGCCGCCGGGCTTCTGTAGTTCTGTCAGTAATAAAGCCTGCTCGCCGCAAGCGACTGTCACACCGTGCGTATCAACGGCTAAAACAAGTCCCGGCTCGCCGCTTCCGGCAACGCGCTCAGCGCCCCAGATTTTTAAGGCAGTATCGCCGAGCTGTACCGATGCGCCGGGTGCCGGGTTGAATGCATTTATTTTTCTCAGCAGCGTATTGGCCGGAAGGCGCAGATCAAGCGACGCCTCCTGCTTCGAGATTTTCGCGGCATACGTCACGCCGTCGTTAGGCTGCGGCGTTGGGGTCAAGCGCCCCTCGGCCAAGCGCTGCAAAACATCGACAATCAGGCGTCCGCCGAGCGCGGCCAGCCGGTCGTGTAATGCGCCGGTGGTGTCTTGCGGTGAAATCGGCTCATGCGCGACCAGCAGCATGTCACCGGTGTCGAGCCCGGCATCCATCTGCATGATGGTGATACCGGTGTCGGCATCGCCCGACTCAATCGCACGGTGAATGGGCGCAGCGCCACGCCAGCGTGGTAACAGTGAGGCGTGAATATTGATGCAGCCTTGCGGTGGTATCGCAAGCACGGAAGGCGGAAGTATCAAACCATAGGCGGCAACCACCATCACATCATGCTCGGTGGAACCGAGTTGTTCGTGTGCTTCCTTGGCTTGATCGGAAAACTTGCCGTCCAAACGTAATGATACGGGTTGTAGGACTGGAATCTGATGTTGCAGCGCGAACTGCTTCACCGGCGAGGCGTGCAACTGCATACCGCGTCCGGCAGGACGATCGGGCTGGGTCAATACCAGGGGAATTTCAAATCCTGCAGCGTGTATGGCCGCGAGTGCAACTGCAGCGAATTCTGGCGTGCCCGCAAAAATGACGCGCATGATCAGCGTACCGCTTCTGCTTGACGCTCTTTCCTTAGCTCGCGCTCTTCTTTCTGCAATTTAGTTTTGATGCGATTACGCTTGAGCGGCGAGAGGTACTCAACAAACACCTTGCCTTGCAGATGATCCATCTCTTCTGCAATTTAGTTTTGATGCGATTACGCTTGAGCGGCGAGAGGTACTCAACAAACACCTTGCCTTGCAGATGATCCATCTCATGCTGCACACATACCGCCAGCAAACCCTCGGCATCGAATTCCTGCAGCTTGCCGCTCGCATCATGCGCCTTGACCCGCACACGCAGAGGGCGCTCGACACCATCAAAAATTCCTGGCACCGACAGGCAGCCTTCTTCATACACCTGACGTTCATCGCTGGCCCAGACAATTTCCGGATTCACCAGCACCAACAATTGATCGCGTGTGTCGGAGACATCAATAACGATGACTCGCTGATGTACATCCACCTGCGTTGCAGCGAGGCCGATACCGGGCGCGGCGTACATAGTCTCGGCCATGTCAGCGACCAGTCTTGCCAGCGACTCATCAAATGTCGTGACAGGCTTGGCGACCGTGTGCAAACGCGGATCAGGGTATCGAAGGATAGATAGCAAGGCCATACAACTTTTGCGCAACAGTCGCGAAAAAATCTGCGAGAAAACGTCGATGGGGATATTCGCTCATGCACAATTTGCGCCGTATCAGCAGATTGCACACCTTCCACAATCGAGCCTCACGTCACTCAGCAAGAGTAAAAAACGATGATCAAGTCTAGCATAGCCGCTTGGTGGCTAGCCGTTATATCGCTCTCTTTCAGCAGCTGCGCAAGCGGTGCCAACCCATGTGTTGTACTTGATTCTGCTCCCGACTCGCACACCGTACAACGCGGCGATACCGTGTGGGATATCGCTGCAAAGTTTCTACAAGATCCTTGGTGCTGGCGTGACGTGTGGTCTGGTAATCAAGATCATGTCCCCAACCCCCATTGGATCTATCCGGGCCAACGCATCGTGCTGGATCGTGCGCGCGGGCTGCTAAGCAGTGCACCTGCCGGGAGTGGCTCAGTGCAGGTGACTCGGCTGTCACCCGGCGTGCGCGCCACGGCCGTCAAAAGCCCGACAGACAATTCGGATATCGACCCCATGCTGAGCGCAGTCGCCAACCGTTACCGCTTGCTAACGTTAGCCGACGCATCTGCCGCACCGCGCATCGTCGGCGTGAATCAAGGACGGCGGCTATTAAGGACTGGTGACGTGGTGAGTAGCACTGGCCCGCTCAACGCTGGTGCGGCGTTCGAGGTGCTGCGCGTGCTTCCGCTGTTGCGCTCATCGGAGAGCGGCGACCCACTGGCTCAAGCTGCCAAGCGCATCGGGCAAGTGCGCCGAGTCACCCCGATGTCTGAGCAGTTGCTCATCGTTCAGGCGGATGCCGAGCTAAGTGATGGCGATTTGTTATTACCCGTGAAATCTGACAGCACACCACCAGTTTCTTCGGAGCCCGGGTGGGAGGCAAAGATCATCGCGGTGATGCGGGAAGGGCAGTGGGCGAGCCAATATGATGTGATCGCGCTGAACCTGGGGTTATTGGATGGGGTACGGCCCGGCAACGTGGTGCAGGTACCGCAGCCAGATAGAATCACGCTCGTTAATTCGCTCTCCCCCAACCGACCTTCCGATGCAACACTATGGGTATTCGACGCCTTGGACCGTGTAGCGCTAGCGCTCATCATGCGTAGCCACCAAGTACTCAGCGTTGGCTCTGTGGTGCACGCAGCACGACGTGACCTACCGGCAAAGGCGCCATGAGCGAGCGCGATGATCTGACAGCCTGGCTGCAACTCATGCTGACTGAGGGTGTTGGGTCGCAAACAGCGCGTGAGCTACTGGGTCGTTTTGGTTTGCCTGACCAGATTTTGGCAGCGGGCTTTCCGGCGCTACAAAAATGTGTGTCCGAGAAAATAGCGCTTGCACTATCGAGCCAGCCCGATGCCGGGATGCGCGCGCAAATCGAAAAAACGCTGGCATGGGCGAATCAAGCAAACAACCACGTGCTTACACTGGCCGACGCTGATTATCCCCGCGCACTCTTGAGCATCAGCGACCCGCCGCCGCTGCTGTATGCAAAAGGCCGCATCGAATTACTGTCACGATCGGGAATTGCCATTGTTGGCAGCCGCAACGCGACCGCGCAGGGCGTACAAAACGCCGAGCGCTTCGCACAAACACTCAGCGCGGCTGGCCTTTGCGTTATCTCCGGTCTTGCGCTCGGCATCGACGCCGCCGCACACAATGGGGCAGCTAGCCTGGTACCTGAGCATGGCTCGACGATTGCAATTACCGGCACAGGCCTTGATTTAGTCTACCCGGCCAGGCACCACCTGCTGGCACACAAAATCGCTGAGCAAGGCTGCCTGCTAAGCGAATACCCGCTCGGCACGGCGGCAATAGCGTCGAACTTTCCGAGACGAAATCGCTTAATCAGCGGCATGTCGCTGGGTGTGCTGGTCGTTGAGGCTGCGCTGCAATCTGGCTCACTCATCACCGCGCGCAGCGCATCGGAGCAAGGCCGCGACGTATTCGCGATTCCGGGCTCAATACATTCTCCGCTGGCCAAGGGCTGTCATCAACTGATACGGCAAGGCGCCAAGCTAGTGGAATCTGCGCAAGACATTCTCGAAGAATTGAATCCGCTGGTACGCGCATCACCGCGGCAAAATCATGCTGACCTACCCGCCACGGCTTTGTCGTCGCGCGTCTTCTCGGTCAACAGCGAAGACGAGTACGATCGCGCGTCTTCTCGGTCAACAGCGAAGACGAGTACGGTCGCGCGCCACCATCTGCGCAAGAATATAAACCTACTGCGCAAGAAAGTAACTCCACTCCGCAAGAAAGTAACCCTACTGCGCAACACATCATGAATGCAGCGGCGCATGATCCCACCTCGGTAGACCAACTGACTGAGCGCACAGGCTTATCAGCATCCGAGATTCAAGCAGCTTTATTAATACTTGAGCTCGACGGAAAAATCGAGCGCATGCCGGATGGCCGCTTCCAACGACTCGTTTAATCGAAGACCGGCATCTGCAGCATGAGTCAACACATTTATCCGACGCGATCTGCAAGTTAATGAAATTAAAAGGAAAACTGCGCTAATTTCGTGAAATGAGCGAGTCTGCAATGCGCCTCAGCGCATTCTTACTTGTGCGTAAGAAAAGATGCCGTTACATTACGGAGATGTTTGAGGTACTTGTTTACCTTTACGAAACTTATTACCGGCCCGACGCCTGCCCTGATTCGGCGGCTTTGGCGAAGAAACTGTCGGCAGTTGGTTTCGAACAGGAAGAAATCTCGCGTGCGCTTGGCTGGTTGACTGACCTCGCCGAAACCACCAATGAGATGTTCAATCAGCAGGCGCACCAGACCGCGTTCTCGTTTGGTTCGCGCGTCTACGCCGACCAAGAGTACGAGATGCTGGGCACCGAGGCGATCGGTTTTATCGAGTTCTTGGAATCAGCCGAAGTCATCAACACCATCCAACGCGAAATCGTGATCGAGCGCGCCTGCGCAGTGCACGAGTCACCGATTCCGCTAGATAAACTCAAAGTTATTGTGCTGATGGTTCTCTGGAGCCAGGGCAAAGAGCCTGACAGCTTGATGTTCGACGAATTGTTCGCCGACGAAGAAAATACCCATCCGCCGCTGTACCACTGAAAACGCAGTGATTGCCGCTGCTCGCCACAGCATTCGCTGGCAAGGTGGCGGCGCCAACTGCGGGGCCAACCCGTACAGGATTGGGCCCCACGCGCCGCTGCCCGCAAAACCCTCGCTTCCGAAAAATCTGGCGATTACCGCGAGGCGCCGTAGCTCGCCGGCTTGCGAACTGCTTGACAACCCGCTTATCATTGGCCGCGTTTGGCTGCTGAACCCGCCGGTTCAGGCGCCTCCCGATTCCTATCCCCTATGACCAAAACACTCATCATTGCCGAGAAGCCCTCTGTCGCGAATGACATCGCGAAGAGTCTTGGCGGCTTTACCAAACACGATGAGTACTTCGAGTCGGACAGTTATGTCTTGTCCTCTGCCGTTGGTCACCTGGTCGAGATAGCCGCGCCGGAGGAATATGACGTCAAGCGTGGCAAATGGTCGTTCGCCAACTTGCCGATGATTCCGCCGCATTTCGCGCTCAATCCGATCCAGAAAACCGAGTCGCGCCTGAAGTTGCTGAACAAGCTGATTAAGCGCAAGGACGTCGGCAGCATCATCAACGCCTGTGACGCGGGGCGCGAGGGAGAACTGATTTTCCGTTTGATCGTGCAATACGCCAAGGCCAAACAGCCGGTACAACGGCTCTGGCTGCAATCGATGACGCCGGGGGCAATTCGTGAAGCATTCACGCATCTGCGTGATGACGAAGAGATGCTGCCACTCGCCGACGCCGCACGCTGCCGCAGTGAGGCTGACTGGCTGATCGGCATCAACGGCACACGCGCGATGACCGCCTTCAACTCAAAAGAGGGCGGTTTTTATCTCACTACGGTGGGTCGGGTACAAACACCGACGCTGTCGATCGTGGTTGAGCGCGAAGAAAAAATCAAACAATTTCAGCCGCATGATTTTTGGGAGGTAAAAGCCGAGTTCGTTTGTGCTGCCGGCATCTACGAAGGTCGCTGGCTTGATACCAAATTCAAGAAAGACGACACAGACCCGGAGAAGAAAGCCGAACGGCTGTGGAGCAAGGCCGCTGCAGATTCAATTGTTGCCGCTTGCCGTGGCAAGCCCGGTAAAGTCAGTGAAGAGTCGAAACCGAGCACTTCAATGGCGCCGGCACTGTTCGACCTCACCAGTCTGCAGCGCGAAGCAAACGCGCGTTTCGGTTTCTCGGCCAAAAACACGCTTGGTCTGGCGCAAGCGCTCTATGAGCGGCACAAAGTGCTGACCTATCCGCGTACCGACTCGAAGCACCTGCCGGAAGATTATCTCGGCACCGTGAAGCAAACGCTAGAGTCGCTCGGCGAGATCAATAATTACTACCCGCACTCAGCGCAGATCCTCAATAACAACTGGGTTAAGCCGAACAAGCGCATTTTCGACAACACGAAAATCAGTGATCACTTTGCGATTATCCCCACCGGTCAGCTACCGAAAAGTTTGTCGGAGCCGGAGCAAAAGCTGTATGACTTGGTAGTAAGACGCTTCATGGCGATTTTCTTTCCCGCTGCCGAGTATTTGGTAACGACGCGCTACACCGAGGTGTCTGGCCACCAGTTCAAAACCGAAGGGAAGATACTCACCACACCGGGTTGGTTGTCGGTGTACGGTAGGGAAGCGGTCGATCCGAATGCGAAAGAAGGCGAGAGTAGCGGCACACTGGTGCCCGTCGCAGCCGGTGAAAGCGTGAAGACCGATAAGGTCGAACCGCATGCGTTGGTGACCAAACCACCGGCGCGCTACTCAGAAGCCACTTTGCTGTCTGCGATGGAAGGTGCAGGCAAGTTGGTTGACGACGAAGAGTTACGCGATGCGATGGCCGGCAAAGGTCTGGGCACGCCGGCCACCCGCGCTGCCATTATTGAAGGTCTGTTAAATGAAAAATACCTGCTGCGCGAAGGGCGCGAATTAATCCCGACCGCGAAAGCATTTCAGCTCATGACGCTACTTCGCGGTTTGGGTGTGGCCGAGTTGACCGCACCCGAGCTGACTGGCGAGTGGGAATCGAAACTGTCACGCATGGAGCGTGGCGAGATCAGTCGGGACGCGTTCATGCGCGAGATCGCGCAGATGACGCAGACCATTGTCAAGCGCGCAAAGGAATACGATAACGACACCATCCCCGGCGACTACGCAACACTGAAAACGCCTTGCCCGAATTGTGGCGGCGTGGTGAAAGAAAATTACCGACGCTTTGCTTGCACCGAGTGCGAGTTCTCGATGAGCAAAGTGCCTGGCGGCCGGCAATTTGAAATTCCTGAAGTAGAAGAACTCCTCGCTCAGCGCACCATCGGCCCACTGCAAGGTTTTCGTTCGAAGATGGGACGCCCGTTCGCCGCCATACTCAAGATCTCTCACGACGCAGACGCCAACAACCACAAGCTTGAATTTGATTTTGGGCAAAGTAATCTCGACGACGAATCTGCAGAGCCGGTCGACTTCTCGGCTCAGACACCGCTCGGTGCTTGCCCGAAGTGTGGCAGCGGCGTGTATGAGATGGGGTTGGCGTATGTGTGCGAAAAAACCGTTGCCAGGCCCAAGGCATGTGATTTCCGCAGCGGCCGCATCATCTTGCAGCAAGAAATATTACCCGAGCAAATGGTCAAACTCTTGAACGAGGGCCGCACCGACCTGCTGCCAGGATTTGTCTCGCAGCGGACGCGCCGTGCTTTCAAGGCCTACCTGGCGCGCGGCGCAGACGGCAAAGTCAGTTTTGAATTTGAAGAGCGCAAGCCGAAGGCGGGCAAGGAAGGCGCTGATCAAGGAAAATCTGGTACACGGGTTGCGGCGAAAAAGCTGACACCCGTCGCACCGGCCAAGAAAGTCTCTGCGAGCAAAGCGCCCGCCAAGAAGGCCGCTGCCAAAAAGCCAGCGGCAAAAAAAATCACGGCAAAAAAAGTCGCGGCGAAAAAAGTGGCAGCCAAAAAAGCGGTCGCAAAGAAGGCCGCCTGAAAATTCTCCAGTTAAACGCCGGCGGATAGTGTTGTGCTGGTGGATTTTGCGCTGCGTTAAACTGCGGCGACATCAAACTGCAGTTTCCCCATCCTGCTAATGCGTAACGCCACCGACGCTTCCCGGCTCACGACTGTACTGTTCGCCAGCGGCATGATCCTGTCGTTGGCGATGGGTGTTCGACATGGTTTCGGCTTTTGGTTGCAGCCGATTTCGCAGCACCATGAGTGGACGCGCGATACCTTTTCTCTCGCAATGGCGCTGCAAAACCTGATGTGGGGCGTGTTTGGCCCCTTCGCAGGCATGGCTGCTGATCGTTTTGGCGCGCCGCGCGTCGTGCTGCTCGGCGCGTTGCTGTACATGGCGGGTCTTCTGGCGATGTCCAGCGCCTCCGATCCCACGCTGTTTGCGGTGAGCTCGGGTGTGCTGATTGGCGCGGGGCTCGCGTGCACCGCATTTGGCGCGTTGTCGGGTGTGGTGGGTCGTACGGCGCCGGTGGCCCGGCGGTCATGGGCGTTCGGTATTCTCGGTGCCGCCGGCTCATTCGGGCAGTTTGCGATGGTACCCGTCGAGCAGATGCTGATCGCTGGCGCGAGTTGGCAGGGTGCCTTGCACTGGCTGGCGGCGGCCGTAGTACTGGTCATGGTGCCGCTGTCGCTGCTATTGCGTGAGCCAGCACTGACCACCGCTTCTGGCGGCGCGTCGCAAAGTATTACTGAAGCGGTACGTGAAGCCTTTGCGCATCTTCCGTTCCGTTTGCTGGTAGCGGGATATTTTGTGTGCGGGTTCCAAGTCGTATTTATCGGCGTACATCTACCCTCTTACCTGAAAGATCGCGGGGTGTTTGTTCCGTTTGCTGGTAGCGGGATATTTTGTGTGCGGGTTCCAAGTCGTATTTATCGTCGTACATCTACCCTCTTACCTGAAAGATCGCGGGGTGTTTGGTCCGAAAGTCGCCGTGATTGCGCTTGCCTTGATCGGCTTTTTCAATATCTTCGGCTCTTTCACCGCTGGCCAGCTAGGCGGCAGGCTGTCCAAGCCGAAATTACTGGCGGCGATTTATCTCGCGCGCGCATTCATCATCAGCGCGTTTGTGTTCGCTCCGCTGACCACGACGTCGGTATACATATTCGCCGCGGCGATGGGGCTGCTCTGGTTATCGACCGTGCCGCTGACGAATGGTGTGATCGCAGGCATGTTTGGCGTTCGTCATTTGTCGATGCTGTCAGGCTTTGTTTTTTTCTCACACCAGCTCGGCAGCTTCTCGGGCGTCTGGCTGGGCGGCTATCTTTACACGGTGCAAGGCAGCTACGACAGGCAGCTACGACACCGTATGGCTGATTACGATCGGACTCGGTCTGGTCGCCTGCGCGCTAAGCCTGCCTATCAGCGAGGCGGCGGTAGCACGCGAGCCGCAAGCGGCATGAGGCTGCGGCTGCGCCCCGCCCTACTCGGCCTTGCCGCGAGCGTGCTGGCGGTACTCGGCTTTATTGGTTACTTGCGCCCGGCTTTTATGGTCAGCATCGCTAATCAGATCTGGCTGTGCTTTTAGGCCACCGGTAGAATAGGGTGGTGAACCTGACCCTAACTGAGCTCGAACAAGCCATCAACTACTGGCGGCGCATGCGCCCATCGCAGGGCGAGGAGCGGGCGCTGTCGGCCGAGGTCAATGCACTAGCTGATGTATACGCCCTGATGATCTTCCACCGTGCCGCTACGCTGCCATTGGACGACTTATCCGGCACCGCGCGCGAGCTGATTGTGGCTTGGCGCGACGCGCGCCAAGGCAACGCGGCCTAATCGACGAGCCCCTGATAATTGCCCGTCTCCCGAGGCAGGGCCCCAGTGGGGATTTCAAGGTGTTCGCGTTAATCGTTTATTAAATCCGCAGCAAATCAAAGCTCTCGTGTTAATTGTTGATTAATGCGCCCTCACATTATTGATGCGCCGCACAAAAAGTGCTTGACTTCTGGCTATGCCGCCCTTAAGTTCGCTTTGTTGCGGCGCACAACGGCCGCTTAACCCTCGAATTCAAGGAGAAATCCATGTTGGCCAATCAGGAACAATTCACCAAAGTCACTAAAAACTCTATCGACTCGCAGCTCAAAGCGATGCACGAGCTCGCCAATCAGGCGCTCAACAGCGTCACCGAGCTGGTCGAGCTGAACATTGCAACCGCGAAGCAGTCGCTTGAGCAGACATCGACCGCCGCAGCACAATTGTTGGCCGCCAAAGACGCGCAAGCCCTGATCGACGCGACCTCAGCTCAGGCTCAACCAGGCACTGAAAACGCACTGGCTTACGCGCGCCACATGGCTGCCATCATGACCAAGGCGCAAGCCGACTTTACCAATGCGACAGAGACCCGCATCGGTCAGACCACCCGTCAGATCAATCAACTGATCGACGAAATGGCCAAGTCAGCGCCAGCCGGCTCAGAGAATGTGATCACGCTGTTGAAAACCGGTGTTGCCAACACCAACGCCGCTATCGAACAAATGGTCAAAGGCAGCAAGCAGGCGCTAGCGACTATGGAAAGCGGTTTCGAAGAAATTACCACCCAATTGTCGGCAGCCAAGCCGAGTCGCGCCAAGAAGTAATTGCGACGGACGGTGGTGCCAGTAAAAACGGGCCGCGATGCGGTCCGCTTTTTTATGCAGGCGCCGCTTGTTTGGCCGCTATCGATTGCGCTACAGCTTCGGCTACACGAATGCCATCAATCGCTGCGGACATGATGCCACCCGCGTAGCCAGCGCCTTCTCCTGCCGGGTACAGGCCGCGTGTGCTGATGCTTTGAAAATCTTGCCCGCGCCGGATTTGAACCGGTGATGAGGTACGGGTTTCTACCCCCGTCAGCACCGCGTCTGGCATGGCAAATCCTTGAATCTGCCGATCGAATGCGGGCAGCGCCTCTCGTATGGCCTCGATCGCAAATGATGGCAGCGATGGCGCCAGGTCACCCAGACGAACGCCCGGTTTGTACGACGGCAGCACGCTGCCAAAGGTGGTCGAGGGCCGCTGCTGAATGAAGTCGCCAACTAGCTGGCCAGGGGCGCAGTAGTCGCCGCCACCTAATTCAAACGCGCGCGACTCCAGCTCGCGCTGAAGATGGATACCGGCCAGCGCATGGCCTGGATAATCGTCAGGCGTGATACCAACCACAATGCCCGCATTTGCGTTGCGCTCATTGCGCGAGTACTGGCTCATGCCGTTGGTGACTACACGACCCGGTTCGGATGTCGCCGCGATCACCGTGCCGCCCGGACACATGCAAAAGCTGTAGACGGAGCGGCCATTGCCGGCGTGATGCACCAGCTTGTAATCTGCTGCCCCCAGCATCGGGTGGCCGGCAAACTTGCCAAAACGGGCGCGGTCAATGAGCGACTGCGGGTGCTCGATACGAAAGCCCACCGAAAATGGTTTGGCTTCCATGAACACACCGGCGTTGTGCATCATCTGGAAGGTATCGCGCGCACTATGACCGATGGCGAACACGGCATGATCGGCGCGCAATGTTTCGCCACTGGAGAGCTGCAGTGCGCGCAGATGGCCATCGACAATCTCAAGGCCATCAACTTTTTGCTCGAACAAAAACTCACCGCCAAGCGCCACGATCTCCGCGCGCATCAGCTCGATCATTTTCACTAACCGGAAAGTACCGATATGCGGTTTGCTGACGTACAAAATTTCCGCCGGCGCGTCCGCTTTCACAAACTCTTCCAACACCTTGCGGCCATAGTGCTTGGGGTCGCCTACTTGAGTCCACAGCTTGCCATCGGAAAAAGTACCCGCGCCGCCCTCGCCGAATTGCACGTTTGACTCTGGATTAAGCTGATGCTGACGCCACAACGCAAACGTGTCTTTGGTGCGTTCTCGCACGACTTTTCCGCGCTCGACCACGATGGGGCGAAAACCAGACTGCGCAAGAATCAATGCAGCAAACAAGCCGCAAGGGCCAAAGCCGACCACGACGGGCCGCAGCGACAAGTTGTCGGGCGCATGCGCCGCGAAGCGATACGCCATATCCGGCATCACGCTGACCTTGGGCAGCCGCCGTGAGAGCAGGGTTGGCTCGTCGTGCAGCGCGACGTCGACGGTGTAGACCCACTGTATCGCTGATTTTTTGCGTGCGTCATAGCCGCGCCGAAAAATCTGCAAGCTGCGTAGTTCGTCGGTGCCGATGCCCAAACGCTTTAGCACGGCGTCACGCAGCGCATGCTCGGGGTGGTCTAGCGGTAATACGACGTCGGTCACGCGTAGCATGTGGTCATCCAAGAGAGCTGAAGCTCTGTGTGGCATTTGTTGCGCCAACGATTGTACCGAACTGATAACCAGCTATTGGTAGGAAGAGTGATAGCGCGCTATCATGCGCGCCTTACGCAGCCTATGCACCATGCCGTGCGAACTAGCGTTGGGCCTTAATTATCGTCGGCACACGTGTGTAGACACTTTTTTGCGAGCGATCGATTGCCACTCTTAGTTATCTTGCAGCGTTGCGCTGAGCCATGAATACCTCGTCACGCAAAACCGCACAGGTTTTACCGGCGGAGTGTTACAAAGTGCGCTTGTCCATGGTTCACGGTGACGGCGTGTTCGCCACGCGAAAAATTATTGCAGGCGCCCGTATCATTGAATACGGTGGTAAACGTATCAGCGAAAAGCAAGCCGATCAACGATTCGGTCTAGACCCTGACAACCCGTATCACACATTTTTTTTCAGCTTGGATAATGGCCGTCTGATTGACGGCGGCGATAACGGCAACGACGCGCGCTGGATTAATCATTCATGCCAGCCAAAATTAATCATTCATGCCAGCCGAATTGCGAAGCGCAAGAGGAAAAAGGCCGGGTCTATATTCATGCGTTGCGCGACATACGACGCGGCGAGGAGCTTTGTTATGACTACGGCTTGGTGGTTGAGCAGCGCATGACGAAATCACTCAAGGCAGCGTACGCCTGCCACTGCGGTAGCAGTGAATGTCGTGGCACCATGCTGGCGAACAAAACGCGCCGCCGCTAAACCAGAGACCTCGACGTCAACGCATTGCAGGGTACAGCCTGTCTACCTCGCCGCATTCAACCTCACAAGCGCCCGGACGCCATAGTCGGTAGTGCCTGCAGGCCTGCTTCCTATTACTGCTACCAGCGACCAAGATCCTCGCGCGCAAGATCGAGAAATTCAGTGCGCATGGCGAGGTTGTCTTGCAGCTCCCCAAGCATGGCAGAGGTAACGGTCTCCTCACCGGCGGTGCGTATGCCGCGACTCTCCATACAGAGATGTCGACAGCGAACCACCACCCCGGCGGCGCGCGGCTCCAGCATCTCCATCAGGGCGTTAGCGACTTGCATGGTGAGCCGCTCTTGCACTTGTAGTCGCTTCATGAAGCACTCGACCAAGCGCGTTAATTTCGACAGACCGACGATTTTGCCGTTAGGCATATAGCCAATAGTGGCTTTGCCGAAAAACGGGGCAAGGTGATGCTCGCAGTGGCTGTAGACGGGGATGTTACGCACCACAATCAACTCGTTATAGTCTTCAGCACCATCCTCAAACGCCTTCATCACGTCCGCCGGGTTTTGTTTGTAGCCCGAGCTCCAATGCTCCCACGCCTTGACGACACGCGCGGGGGTTTCGGCAAGACCGGGCCGGTCCGGGTCTTCGCCTATGCTGGACAGGAAACGCCGCCAGTCGAGCTCAGTAAATTTTTCTGCCATGGTGGAGTGTCCTTGCGCACG
>Ga0194129_10000537_pt1 | contig 71816 bp, 67 predicted proteins | sample TA2KigCa35mmetaG_FD_150862 | JGI IMG/M metagenome (GOLD analysis project Ga0194129, IMG submission 150862) | Freshwater microbial communities from Lake Tanganyika, Tanzania - TA2015038 Kigoma Deep Cast 35m | ecosystem: Environmental > Aquatic > Freshwater > Lake | place: Tanzania: Lake... | reverse complement strand
TTTTTTTATAAATAAAAAAAGTTGAGCCTAAGGGCCAACATTTTTTTATAAATAAAAAAAGTTGAGCCTAAGGGCCAACATTTTTTTATAAATAAAAAAAGTTGAATTTTTATATTCTTACCAAATGTAATATAGAAAAATTTTTCAAATGCAATACCGCTATTCAGCACTTACTGCTATAATTTTCCTTGCCTTTTGCGCTCAAGCTAATGCGATTGGTTGGCGTAATATCGAAACCGGTTTCGTGGGCGTCAAGTACGTATGGAACGAGATTACCCCACCTCTACTTGATCCAGGCTTTAATGCCTACAACAAGCTCACCACTTCAATTGTTGAGATTGAAACCCGTCCCCAAACTGACGAAGTCCAAGATGTTCCATGTGGCACAAACGATGGCGTCCAAGTCATCATCCGCAAAATAGAAGTTGGCAATCAGTTAGACAAAGAACATGTTCTCAAAGTTGTTTCACAATATGGACCGGATTACGACAAGTATCTTGTCACAGACCTTGTCAAAGCTCAGATCACTGTCATCTGCTCCAAAATGTCCGCTCAACAAGTCGCCATAGACCAATTTGACACCATTGATGATCTGCTTGTCAAATTCATTCAAGATGAAAATGACAAAAAGGAGACGGGTCTCAAGATTCATTTTGTTCGTCTCACACGTCCTGAACTTCCTAAATCTCTGAATGATAATTATCTAGCACTCGCCCAGGAAAAGACTCTCAAAAAGGTGTTGGAGGAGAAAAAGGCCAGAATCAGAACGGAGAAGGAGTCTGAGCAAATCATTGCTGACAAGGACAATGAGATGAGGTTCCGCAACAACGAGATGCAGAATAAAATACTCGTCCAAAACATGCTTGCCAAACAGGAGGAGCAAAAGATCAACAGTGCAATTATCATAGAAGCTGCCAAAGCCAACGCAGAAAAGATCATGTTAGAAGCCAAAGCACTTGCTGCAATGTACGGCATTCCTGGCTACAAGGAAGTAGAACAAGCTAAAGCTCTCGCTGTAAATCAAAAGATTTACTATGGTGAAAAGCTGCCTGTCAACTACCCCTTGCTCAATAACAACGAGTAAGCAATCTTTCTTAACATTACATTTATAAGAAAAACTTAATTTTTATATTTTTAATATACTTTTTTTATATATAAGAATATATAATGACAAATTATAAAGAAAAGTTCTTGAAAGAGGACAAAAAAATGATCTGGAAAAGATAAAGTTATATTTTCACCAACAACTGTAACTGTTACCTGTTTCATTCCACCAATTTATTTTTATATTTTAAGTACTTTTCATAATAAGAATCCATTTATTGCTTATATAATAAAATAATTTTTTTTTATTATATATTATTATAATAAAAATGGTAGATATAGATTTATGTAGTTGCATTAAATACTTAAATTTTGAAAAAAAAAAAATCTATACAAAAGAAGAATTAAATAAACATAATTTTACAAATTGTGTAAATCAAATTAATGATGATAATTTAAAAATAATATGTAAAATATTATTTGAGTTAGTTTCTAACATGTATGATTTAGTAAAATTTTTTGATATTTTTAAAGAAAATAAAATACTAGATCCTCTTATAATAGAAATTAATACATTATTTGAAAATAATATAAAGTCAAATTTTTTTAAGTTTGATTTATTTAATTTACTTGTTTTTTTATATAAATTTACTGATTTTTTTACAATTTTTATTGATAAAATAAATAAATTATTAGAGGAAGTTTATAAAAATATAGTGTTAATAACAATAAATAATAAATATTTTTTATTACATTTAAAAGGTGAAACATCAATTGAAGAAATAAATATAAATATGTTAATTATTGTATTTAGACAAAGTTATGTAAATATTATTAAATTAAATGAAAAATTATTTAATTTTACATATAATAAAGCTAATTCTCTTATACTATATAATAATTTTAATGTAAAATTTATGGATAATATGACCAAATTAGATGATTCTTCTAAAGATGAATTAAATAAGAAATTTATAGAATATGAAAATGATTTAAGTGGTAAAATACCTGAATATCTTTCAAATATAGAGGTACTAATTGGAAAAAAAAAAGATGAAAAATGTAAAGATTTTTATACTGCAATAGTTAAATTAAAAGAAGAATCTACACTATCAATCAAAGTTAATACTTTTTCAATATTATTAGATAATTTTAAATGTATTGAAGATAATAAAAAAGATATTTTTGAAAATTTAAAAAATATAGGTTTTATATTAAAATCATTATCAGTGCCAAAAATACAACAACAATTACAAATAAAAATAGATCAAGCATTTGAATCGCTTACAACAATACAAAAAATATTAGATTCAAAAAAAAAAGATTATAATTATATTGAACATTTAAAAGAAAATTTAGAGATTTTAAAAACTACAATTAATTTATATATTTCTGAACATGAACAAGAAAAAATTATAAATGAATTAAAAAATTTTTGTGATTCTATTATACCTTCAAATATCACTGATAAAGATATTAAAACCTTCTCTAATATTTATATAAATATAAAAAAAGAAAAAGATGAAAAAAAAGTACCAATAAAAATAATATTAGAAAATATTAATAAAATATTTAATGATAATATTAAAAAAAAAGAAGATTTTTTTGAACAGATTACTTCATTTAAAAAAAAAAAATATAAGATTAAAAATTTAAAATTAATTGGAGGTGTGATTTATATTAACATAGATTTAAGGAAATGTACTAAACTTTCTTATTTTAAAGAGAAAAAACTAGAAAACAATTTTATATTTGATAAAGATACTATAGAAAAAAAATATATTGCGCTTGAAAAACATAAAATTGATGAGTGTTTAAAAAATATAATTGGAAGAAAATATGATCCAAATTTAATAAATTTTTGTATAATATTATTAAATTTGGTTAGTGAATTAGATGATTTTGTAGAATTTATAAAAATTTTTGAGGGCAATCCTTATAATCTTGATACATCAATAAGTAAAATTTCTTCACTTTTTAAATTAGTTAATCTTGAATTATATTTTCACAAATTACCTACATTTTTAAATGATTTTTATATATTCTTAGAAACTTTTATAAATGAAATAAATAATTTATTTACAAATGTTTTATCTAAAAAGAGCATAAATCAAAAAAATTTTATAAAATTTAAATATTTTTCGACAGTTTTAAAAGATATTACTTTATTTCATAATAATACAGAAGTAAATTGTCCAATATATTTTAATGTATTTAGAGAACGTTATAAAAATATTTTTAAATACATAAAAATTTTATCTAGTAGTTTAAATGGAGACATAATTAAAATTTTGAGTGAAGATTTTGAATTATCTAAAAAAATAGAAAACCTTAACTACATTAAAAGAAGAAATCCAATTTTACAAATTGAAAAAGAATCAAGAAAAGAAATTAAAATAATTTATGATAGTATAAAGGAATTAATTAAAAAAGTAAAACCTGGTTGTTTAATTCGTGCTGAATTAGATTCATTTGTAATAGATTGTAATAATCAAAATAAATATAATGATGAAATTATTAATAATTTTATAAATATACTAGATAATTTTAGTTGTTTTGAAAATAATAAAAAAGATATTTTTAAAGGAATAATAGAAATATCTAATATATTAAAAAAAATTTCAACCAAAGAGGAAAGTATAAATATAGATGAAAAAATAAATAAAATAAAGAGAGAAATAAAATATGATGGTACAACTGTTGTGGTAGATGATTTAGAAAATAAACTTAAAGAATTAGAAGGAAATTTATTATTTTGCTTTAATGCTGATCATAAAATTTTTCAAAAATATACAAAATTTAAAACAAATTTGAATGTTTTGAATATAGAAAAAAATAAAATTAAAGAACTTGATGAGATTAATGGATTATTAAAAGAATTTATTAAGGGAAAAGAAAAATGTAAAGCAAAACCTAACATTTATAGCAAAGAAAATTTAGGAAGTGAATTGGAAGAAATAAAAAAAATATTAGAAAAAAAAAATAATATTTTAGAATTAACTAAAAAAACTGAAAAACAATAATAATATTATAAATTCATACTATAATGTCGGATATAAGCACAGTTCGTACAGATTTACTTTCTATTGTAGGAAATAATAGATTACCTATTGAAACTAAAAGATTTATAATTGAATCAAAGTTAAAAGCAATAAATACATTTATAGATTTAAAACCGAATAAAATTCGGAATAAAAAAAAGATTAAAATAAATAAAATTTTATCAATATTACCATCAATAAAATACAATGTTGATTTAAAAAAATTATTAACCCAAAAATTAATTACTGAATTAACTAATTTTGAAAGTTATCCTGAGATTAATTCAGAAGATAAAGAAGAAGAAAATTTAGTGTTGAATCAAGAAAATATTATAGAAGAATTTAAAAATGTTAATCCAAAAAATATATTAATAACAGAACAAGATAAATCATCAGAAACAGATGATTCAGAAATAGAATCAACAGAATCTGAAAAATCAAATGAATCATTAAATTCAGATTCTGATACGGAGGAAAAATCTGATGTATCTGATGAAGATTCAGATGAAGAATCTGATGAAATAGAAAATACAGTGAATAATTTGATGGATGATTTACCAAATAAAGAGAAAGTAAAATTAATAATTAAATTAACAAAATATAAATTAGAGCATGAACATAAAATGGAGTCTGAAAATAATAGAAATATAGAAAGAATGGAAGAATTGGCCATAAAAAAATTAAAAATTAAGAATAAATATAAAATAAAAAAATTAGAAAACAGAAAATAGAATATAATTTTTATTTATTAAACGTTGCGTATTCTAAATAAGGAATGTTCTAAATACGCAATGTTCCAAATCCATATGCAATATAATTACTAATAAATACAATAAAGCCAAAAGCTCCAATAAATCCTAGAACAATAAACATAGTAAAGCTAAAAGTAATATTATCATCATATAAATTAAATTTTTTTCTATAATCAAATTTCTCTTTATCTAGAAGTTTGAATTGATATGATCCTTCTTTAGTATCATAAATATAACCATGTTTTCTATAATATTCTCTTACACCTACTCCTGCTATAACAGCTATTTTTTTAAAATTATTATCGAAAGCAATTTCTTCTGCTTTTTTAAGTAATTGTTTTCCATACCCTTTATGTTGGACTTGATTATTTTGAGATAATAGAATTTTATTATCAGTATAAAGATGTTCGTTATTAGAACAAGGAACTACTTTACCATAAGTATGTAATTCACGAATTAGAGCACAACTAAAAAGTTCAGGAAAGATAATTTTTCCTGTATCAGTTCTACCAGCATTAGAAGATAATCTTAATCTTAGAAAAGAATAAAGAATAGGATTTTTAGTTTTTGTTTCAAAACTTAGAAAGTATTCAATAGCATCAGATGCATAGAATTGTCTAATCATTAATTCTGGCACTTGTATAGCAGAACTGCTAATATTTCTATAGTTACCTGCTTCTCTAAAACGAATATCATTTGAAACCAATCCTAAATAGTCAAAATCTCTATCAATTTCACCTCTCATACCTGATCTTTTAGTTCCACCACAAACTTGAGTTGTTGGTAAATCTCTAATAACTCTATTTATTCTAACTGATGGATCTATATTTTGACAAAATTCAAAAATATTTTTGTAAAGAGGATTTTGTTTTTTTATTTCAATTTGTTCTTCTTTTGATAATTTTTTAAATTTTATTTTTTCTTCAACTGTCATAATTTTATCTTCTCCATATGGTTTATATTTTCCATCTTTATACCATTTTTCAATTTCAGTATAAGGCATAACCATACAAGGGTAAATTTTAATTTGATCAACTTTGAAAAATTGGTCAGAATTAAATTCTTTTAACATAGCTTTATCAATTTGTGGCATTTTATTTTCATAACCAGGCGGTGCAGGTAAATCAAGCATTAAATGGGCATCAACTTTAAATCCTGCATCTTTTAGAATTTTAATAGCTCTAATAGAATGTTTTTTATAACAACCTCTATTAACATATCTTAATATATTATCATCTAAATGTTGAATACCTAATTCAACACGAGTGACACCAATTTCTCTTAGAAACTGTATTGTTTTAAAATTTACATGGTCTGGTCTTGTTTCAACAGTAATACCAATAATACGACAAGATGCTGATTCATTAATATAAATTTCTTCAGCTAAAGAAAATGGTTTTCTAATTTCTTTACCAAAAATATAATCTATCATAGTATTATGAGCATAATAAATATCTCTTATAAATTGTCTTCTATAATTTTCAGAATACCAATCCCAAGTTCCACCTTTAGTTATAATTTCAAATTTATCAATTGGTAATCCTTTTTGAATATATTGGGTTGCTCTAGCACGACATTGTTTTATAGCATTATAATCATTTTGAATAGCTCTATCAACACCAGGTTCTCCAGGAAAATAAGAACGAGGTTGATCAGGAACATTAGGACAATAATAACAATTATTACCACAACTAAAAGCACCTGAATTTTTTTTGGGATCTGTAGATCCAGAATGTGTATGATTAGGAAAATCATAAATAATTTTTTCAGTATTAGTAATTTTATCAAATACAGTATAAGAAGGATAACCACTTGTAAAGATAGTAGAAACAATAACAGAAAGACCACTATTAACTTTTAGATTTTTTTCAAGGGCTATATCTGAAAAATTGTATCTACCATTATTTCTGGCCAATAAATAAAAGTATAATAAATAATCTGATTTAATAATTTTAGTTTTTATTGTAGTTTGATATTTTATAAATTCATTTTTAATATTTAACGAATCTAAATTTGTTAGATAATATTTATCCAAAAAATTATAGACGTTATTTTCATCAAAATTAATTATACCATAAGGCTTTATAATATCCTCAATATCAACCTGTGTCATTAATATAATATAAATTATAATATTTAAATATATAATCAATTTTTACTAATATATAAAATATGACTGTCATAACAAAAAAAATATATAATTAAATTTTAATTATGACAGAGCAAGATATTAATAATCCAATAACAAGTTTTTTATATAATCCCATGCATAATTTTTATAATTTGCCATTAAATAAAGAAACATTTATAAAATTAATATTTTATAGTATAGATTGGAGAACAATAATAGGTAAAGTATTTAATATTGAATCATTATTAATAATGACTTTTTTAACGATGATTAAATTAGTATTATCAAATATAAATATAATTAATTATTATTTTACAAAAGATAAAAAATCACAAATTAATTTAACATTTATTTTAAATAATATAAATATGAATTCAATAAGTAAAGATGTTATATATCAACAATATTTATCAATAGTTAATTATATAAAATTAAAAAATATATGTAGAGTTAAATTTACATCAGATTCAAATGGTAAATTAACATTATTAGATGATAATACTGAAATAAATATAAGAGATAATATTTTTATAGATAGTGAAATTAAAAATAATTCAAGTGGAGCAAATATAAATATAACTTATAAAATATTAATTTATTCATACAAATATAAAATTCATGCTTTACATAAATTTATTAACAGATGTATGAGGAAATTATATGGTGATAATCATCAAGAAAAAAATAATATTCAATATTATTTTAAATTTAATAATGTTAATCAAATGAATAATAATATAATTTACGATGAATATAATTTTGTTTCTAATAAAGATTTTAAAAATATTTTCTTTGAAGAAAAGAAGAAATTAATTAGTAATTTAAATTTATTTATAAATAACGAAAAATGGTACAAAGATAAGGGCTTACCTCATTCTCTAGGTATTATATTACACGGACCACCAGGAACAGGTAAAACATCTTGTATAAAAGCAATGGCTAAACATTGTGATAGACACATAATAGATATACCTTTAAGTAAAATTAAAACAAGTAATGAATTGAAACTAGTATTTAATGATAAAAAGTTAAATAATAGAGAAATACCATTAAATAAAAGAATTTATGTATTTGAAGATATAGATTGTATGTTAAGTATAGTTGGTAATAGAAATGAGAATGATAATAAAAATAAAAATTTGATAAATGTTATTAATAATATACCACCTGAAGAATTAAAAACCTTAAATAAAATAATAGAAAAAAATGCTGAGCCAGAATATAATTTGGATACATTATTAAATTTGATTGATGGTTTAGTAGAAGCAGATGGTAGAATAATAATAATGACAACAAATAGATATGAATTATTAGATAAAGCGTTGATAAGACCAGGTAGATTTGATTCACATATATTATTAGATAACTGTACAATTAATATAATTATAGAAATCATTGAACATTTTTATAGTATTAAAATAACTGATGAAAGATATAAAAGATTATTAACAAGATTATCAATATATGAAGATAGAAAAGTATGGTCACCGGCTAGAATAATACAAATATGTAATTTATATAAAGATGAAAAAAAATATTTAGAAAAGATAATTAATTATATGATAGAAAATTATCAAAAAGAGAAAGAATTATTAAACTATTTTGCTGTTTCAAATTAGTTTAATTAAAGAAAATATAACTAAAATTATTTTGTTTTATTGATTTATTAAAAATTTCTTTTAATAAATTATCATCATTAATTTTTATAATTTTATAATAATATGTTAAGAAATCATTTTTACTAATAGGTTTTTCTAATATTAGATTATTGTATGATAAAGCTTTTAGAAAATAGTATTCATAAAAACAAATATCACCACAAAATGATTTATTTTTTATAAATGCATCATAATTTGTAAAATTATTTAATTTTATTATATTTGATAATGTATTATATGAATAGAGAATTTCTATAATTATTTTAGACATCAATATATATTTTAAGTTTTCATCTGGTGTATTTTGTTTAAGTGTTATAAATATTATATTTAAATAAGAAGATATTAATTCAGTATAACTTTCATATAAACTATATTCGTAATTATAACTATTATTTGATTTAATTTTAATATAATTCTCTAATATACCATCTTTTTTTAATTCATTATGATAAATAGAACCATCTATACCAAAATTATGAATTAATTCATGATACATTAATTTATTTATTTCCTCATATCTAGTTAAAATAGATATTCTAGGATTATGATTAAAGGTTACACCACTAGCTGTAAAAGCATTAAAATTATTAACAGAAATATTTATATTTTCTTTATTTATTGTTGAAAAATTAAAATCTCTATTTCTTCTAATAGGAATCCATATAACAACAATATTTTTAGTATTTTTTTTATAATAATTTATAAGTGTTAATGCTTCTAAGAATAAATTTTTAAAAATAGCTAAATCTTTTTCAGGAGATATATTATCTAATTGAACATAATAATAAGAAAAATTAGAATATTTTAATAATTTTAAAGAAATTATATCATTAACTTTAGTATTAATATAATTAAATGAACTAAGATAACTATTTTTAATAATTGATAGTGTTTGATTATATAAGTCGCTATCCTTAGGAATATCTATTACTTGTAATTTTAAACTAGAAAATTGTAAATAAAATTTTTTTATTTCTCTATACTCATTCATTAAAAATTTAATATTTTTTTTTATTATTTTTAAATTTATTAAAGATGTATCTATTTTTTCTAATAATGTTTGAATAATTTCAATTTTATTATTCATATATATATTATATATTTTATATATTTATTTCCTTTTTGATAAATTCTAAAATTTTTTCTACGGTGTGTTCTCCTTTATATTTAATACGTTTATCTTTAATTTCTAAAATTAAGGTTGGAAAACTTTCTATATTATATTTCCTAGCTTCATTAGGATTATCATCACTATCAATAGCTTCTAATTCTACAGGAATTTTTTTATCTAAAATTTTTTTTTTTAACTCATCATCAAAAATAGGTTTAAATTTTGTACAATGACTACACCAAACAGCATAAAATAATTTTAATTTGGCAACAGATTTTTTATCAGTATTCGTATCAAAATCTTCTTTCATATCAAAACCTTCTCTTACAAAACCACCATTTGATACTATATACGGTAAAGGATAATTAATATCAGGTGTTGGAAATTCAAAATAATCTCCTGGATATCCCATAGGATAATATACAGGTCCATTTTTACAGTTACATTTTCCTTTTTTACATTTATAACATAGATTTTTTAATAAAGCTCCTCTATTTGGCCCTGTATTATAAAAATAAGATCCTGTAGATAATCTAGTTGGTTGATTCCACTTTAATAAAAAATTACCTTTAGCTAATTGATTTACATTACCTTTTAAATAAGTATCTTGTGCATCCTGAGCATACATTTGTGTCACAACACCTAGAGACATATTTTCAATTAAATTATCATTATTTTTAATTATAAATAATAAAATGATTATAATAACTATTACTGCTATTAATTTATAATCTACTTTTGATGATTGAGAATTATCTATTTGACTTTGATCCATAATATAATATAATTATATTTTAATTAAAATAATAATAAAATTTAATTATATATATAAAAAAAATAAAATAAGACATATTTTATATAATGAACATACCAATAAATAATATAAAAAATTGTGATAATTTAACCAAAAAAGAAATAATAAATTTAAAAAATAAATTAGGGATTAAAATAGAAGATAATAATCCTGAAGTTGTATGTCCTTTAGTAAGAAAAAAATATTATCAAAATTATCCCTGTAATTCTTCACTTAAAAGTGATACTAAACTAACATTAAAGAAACATCAATTAAATGTAGCTAATTTTTTAATTAAAGAAAGAGGTGCTATTATAGTTCATTCAGTTGGAACAGGAAAAACATTAACAGCTATTGCTACAGCACAATGTTTATTAATTAGAAAACAAGTTGATGAAGTTATAGTTATAACTCCTACATCTCTACAAGATAATTTTAAAAAACAAATGAAAATGTATAGTAATAAAATAAATTTTAAAAATTATACTTTTTATACTATTCAAAGTTTAGTAGTTTTATTAGAAAATAATGAAAACTTAAATAGTCAAAATTCATTAGTTATAATTGATGAAGCACATAATTTACGAACTCTTGATGGTATAAGATTTAAATATATAGAAAAATTTATTAAAAAGGCAAGTAAAGTTTTATTATTAACTGCTACTCCATTAATTAATTATAGATATGATATTATAAATTTAGTATCATTAATTAGAGGTGAAAAACCAATCAATGTAGAACAATTTAATACATTATTATTAAAAGAAAATAAAAAAAAATTAGAAGCTTATTTAAAAAATATATTAAGTTTTTATTCAAAAGATAATGATGATGATTCTAATTTTCCATCAAAAAAAATTAATGAAGTATTTTTAGAAATGGATAGTAATTATATAAAATCATATGAAAATATAGAAAATGGTAAAGTTTCACAAATACCAGATTTTTCTGGTAAAAATATAAATGTGTTTTATAATGGGGTTAGGAGAGCTAGTAATATAATTGAAAAAAAATCACCTAAAATAGATTGGATTAAGAATAAAATAGTTGAAAATATACGTTCAAAATTTGTAATATTTAGTCATTTTATTAATATGGGTATAAAACCTATTATGAAAGCTTTAGATAAATACAATGTTAAATATGCACATATAACAGGTGATTTATCAATTAGTAAAAGACAGGAAGCAGTTGATGCATATAATTCAAATGAAATAACAATTTTATTTATATCTAAAGCGGGTTCAGAAGGTCTTGATTTAAAAAATACATCTTACATTATTATTTTAGAACCAGCTTGGAATGAAAATTCAATAGAACAAATAATAGGTAGAGGTGTAAGATATAAATCACATGCAGGCTTACCATCTTCAAAAAAAAATGTTATTATCTACAAATTATATTTAATAAAACCAATTGAATATAATAATTTAAATAAAATTATAAGAAATAATTATTTAGAATATAAAGATAAAATATTATCTGTAGATCTATATTTACGAAATTATTCTTGGTTAAAACAACAAGAACTTATTACTTTTTACAAGTTATTACAAAAATTAAAAATATAATTATTCTATAATATAAGTAAATTTTCCTAATCCTATTAATTCATCTTGATGTGAAATATTACTATCATCACTTTTAAGTTTTATAATATAATTTTGAATATGTTCTGGATTTATATCATTATTTTTAACCCATTCAGTTATATCAAATATCATATTTAAGGTTGATTGATTACATCTTATACATTCAACTTTCTTTCTATTTAAACCAAACCAATAATATCTTGCTGCTCTATATTTTTTTTCATATACTAAATCATTAATTATTTCACTATCTTTATTAAATAAATATAGACTAATAATACAGGGATTTTGTGGTACGGGAGCATTTTCTAATACAATTTTATAATCTTCTTCATCAAATAAATCATCTAATCCGTATGTTCTAAAAAAATTGTTATCATCTTCAATACTTTTAAGTGGTTTTGATAGAATCAATAAATCTTCAACATTATAAGAATAAGGAATATTTGTATAATCAAACCATTCTCTAACTGTTGTAAAATTATTAGTATTATTTCTCCAACCATATTCATCAATACCTCTATTAAAAAAAGGTGGTAATGTTTGTTCTAAAGTTTCAGGTAAAACGATATTATTATCAAAATTATGTGATGTCTTAACCTGCCAAGTATAAAATAATTTTTCTATAAAACAATGATGTAACCAAAAAATAGGATCAAAAGGAGCAGCTAATACATTAGTCATTGTGCCAAATAAACCACCAATTTTAACATGAATATGATTATGAACTACTTCCAATGAATTTTTACCTATAAGAAAATTTGTATAATCTCTTTTTTTATCAGTCATAAAATTAGAAGAAACTAATTCATAGTTTGGAAAATTTAATGCTTTTATAATATCTTTTCTCTCTGATTTTGTGCGAACACAATCATAATCTTTTAATAACTTACCATTTCTAACAGTTTGTCTATTTGTATTATTAGTATAACCATCCTTATCATCTTCATCATATAATCTTCCTGAAAATAGTGGATTATGTATAGTTATTGGTTCTCTATTTTCTAAATAAACGGTTATATTTTTTTCATTAACAAAAAATATTTTTTCATCAATTACTAGCCAATTTAAATATGGCAACATAATAGGATTTTTTTTATTTTTATAAACATCATATTTTCGTAATAATAATTCAAATTCATACAAATATACTCTATGCCATATTAAAAATCTATCATCATTATGACAACAATATGTTGGTTCATCATTTTTCATTAATTGAGCTATTATCTCAGGATCTCTTGGACATAAAATATCACTATCATCTTTTAAAAAGATGGATCCATGAATTCCTGCTATTCTAAACCAATCATCTGAATTTATTAAGTTATCTAAAGCTAATATAAATCTTGAAAATTCATAATTAATATTATCATTTTCGTATAATTCTCTGATTTCTAAACGAATTTTTTCATTATCCATAATTATTATTTTATATAATTAATATACTAAAAAAATTATTATAATTTTAACTACCATAAAATTATAAAAAAAAAGAATATAGAAAAATAATTATATATAAATTTATACTAAAATGGTGTTATGCCAAGTTAATGGATGTAGATATGCTGATTTTCATGTTACTAGTTTTCATAAATGTGGTAAGTGTAATAATTATGGTCATGGGAAAAAAGAATGCGATGATGCGAGCGCACTTAGACATTTAGGATTTTATTATTTAGACAAAGTTCCAAAAGATAAAAAATGTAAGATAGGTGGATGTAAACATAAAGATAAACATACTACAGAAGGCCATATTTGTCATTACTGTGGTAGTTTTGGTATAAAAAATCATATTAAGAACTGTCCTAAAAATGGAGCTAATATTACAGATGATCCAAATAATTTTGGTTCAATTATGCAAGAGGATATAAAAAAGTATGATATAAAATTAAATCATTATGTAGAACTATATGCAGGTATGGGTTGCATGTGGTATGTAAGAAATAATAAAAATGTTTTGGAATATTTGTTTATGCATTCAGATGCATGGGGACAATATGGAGATGATTCTTCAGATTTACCTAGATATAAAGCTTTTATAGAAAATTTTGAATTACAAAAAAATTAATATATTATAAATTTGTAAATAAATTTTCATGAATATATTATAAAAATGAGCGGTTATACATAGCCATAGCACTATTAGTTAGTAACGTTTCATTATATAAATTATTATGACTATTATGTGTATATAATTGATGAGTCATCATATATAAACGATTTATTTCATTACGTGACAAATGTAGAGCATTTTGATGTATATAATATGGAGACGGATTTTTATAATAGGAATACATATTCATTTTATAATATAATAATCTATAATTTTTATCTCTTAAATAGATTATAAAAATTTATTTTTTTTTAAAATAGTTTTTAATTTCTTCAAAACTATTCTTATCAGTATTATCTTTTTTAGTATTATTTTTATTAGTCCCTCTAATATCTTTAAAATCTGAATTAGTATTATTAACCATATCTAAATTAGTATTTCTAGATCTTTCTTTTGGCACATATAAATTTGTGGTAGTAGTTGTTGCTGATGTATTTCTAGCACCTCGTAAATTACCCCAACTGATAGTTATATCTTCATTAGTATCTTTATTTTCAGTTGATTTTTCAACAATATTTTCTTCATTAATAACTATATTAGATTTTTCAACAACTCTATTACTTCTAATACTAGTCCAAAAGTTCTTTTCTTCATTAATTTTGGAAGTTTGTTCTTGATTCTTTTTAGATTCTAACTCTTCTAATTCTGCTTTCTTTTTAATTTCTTCAGCTTTCTTTTTTTCAAGATATAATTCTCTTTCTCTTTCTTTCTTTTCTAACAAATCTTTTTCTTTCTTAATTTCTAGTTCTATTTCTTGTATGATTGAATTAAAAGCTGTAGTAATATTTTTACCCTCATTGGAACAATCTATATTAGGAGCATCAAAAAACTCTGTTAATCTTTTCTTAGTGTTTGTATCAAGATATACTTTACCAGCCCATGATTTACCAATTCTTGATGTCCTACCAATTAATTGTAATATAGTATTTATACTATGATTATCAGCTAAATCATCATTAATAATTACATTAGATATTTGGTAATTAGCACCATAACAAAATGATTCATCTGTGATTATAAATGCTAATTGTCTTTCAGATAACATTTCTAAAACTAAATCAGTATAATCTGAAGGAAGATTTTTACAATATATACCAATACCCATATACAATAAGAAATTTACTTGTTCTTCAATAGTATAAGTAGAGATATCAAATGATTCAGGTGTTATAACATTTTTTAATAACGAATCATCATAAGACTGAACGTACTTTGCAAAGTTTTTAATATGTTCGTGAGTATTAATCTGTAAAGCTAATGGGAAATTAATTTTTGGTTTATTATTTAATAAAGAATTAATTTTTTCTTCAATAATATTTTCAGAGGTATATTTACTTTGAATAGCTTCAATTTGTTCTTTTAAATTTTTATCATCCTTAATATATTTATCATAAACATGATTAATATTTTTAATATTTATCTTATTTTTTAATTTATCAATCATTTCATAAAAATGCTTTCTAATAAATTCTAGGGGATTTAATGTAGCAATCAAACAACAACCAAGATATTTAAAAGCATGAGTTGTAAGTAGCTTACTATAATCAACTTTATTAAGTGTATTATCATATTTATTATCATTATATTTATTTTCATTTATATCATTAATTTGTATAGACTTGAAACTATTAAAATCAATAGCATCATTATTTACAACTCTTTCTAATAATAATAAAATATTCTCTAAAATACTCTCCTGATCAAATGATTCAATTGATTCTAAATTAATATTTTGATTATAATTTTTCATAAATTCATTTAAATTCATTAAATATGGTAAAGTATAAAATTTACCTAATAATGGATATTTCTTTATTTTTATTAATAATAATTGTAATTCTTTACTATTATTACAATAATTATGTGGCACTATAATATTATTATCAAAATCTTTAATAGAACATCCTACTAAAATTTTATTTGATGTTATTTCATTAATTACACTTTCTGGATAATTATTCTTAAATCTATTAATTATATCACTAAACTCATCTAATAATGGTAGAGTAGCTGATGATAAAATTGTGCATTTTGGTAAATAATAAAGAATTTTAGATAAAGTTTTTATTATAACTGTATCAGAACTTACATCAGTTAAAACTGTAGGTTCATCAAAAAATAATAAATAATCATTTTTTGCCTCTTTTAATATTAAATATGTAGATAAATAATCACAAACAATTAATTCTCTATCATCGTCATTTTTACAATTCCAAGAATTCTTAATAGTATATCTTGATTCATCAGTACTTATACCAATACCAAATTTAATACCAAAATTAAACATTACTCGTAATACTTGAACTCTAACTGATTCTAAAATATCAGAACAACAAAATATAACCTTTTTTTTAGATAATTCATTGCTTTTCTTTATGAATGAACAAATACTTAGAATCATAGAGGTTTTACCCAAACCCGGAAGGGTTTTGTAGAAAATTAAGAAACCATTATTGATATTATTTTTAATAATATTGATAAGTTCTAATTGTGTATCATGCGGTTTTAATTTCATTTCTGGTATTGTTATATCGTATTTAGTGTCAAAAATTAGTTTTGGTCTTTTATTTGCTATTTCATATAATTTTAAATCAATTTGAGAACCTAATTGATCAATTTTATATTTAAAATCATCAATTAATGTTTGTGAAAGGACTATTTCTACTTCTGGAATATTACATATTTTTTTGAAAAAATTATCTGTTTTGTATATTTTAATATTATGTAATATTTTTTTACTTGCTAATAATAATTCTTCTTTATTATCATTTTGTTCTTCAGATGAAATTTCTTTTATATTTTTACCAAATAGGTTACAAGTCTTTTTTTTTATAATTAAATCAATTAATTTCATTAAAACTAATATTCTCATTTCAATATAATTAAAATTTATCATCAAATCTTCATATAATTTATCATGAATATTATCATCTTTTAATACATTTTTTAGTATATCAATCTTATTTTTTAGATTAATGTTACAATTTTCTAATTTTAATTTTGTTGCTTTATTTAACTTTTTTTCTTCTTTATTTGGTTCTACTTTTAAAATAGGCAATTCTAATAAATTTTTTACTTCTTCTCTTATTTTTAAATAATTTATATCGCCAACAGTTAATAAACCACTACAATTAACTAATTCAATATTCATAATAATACTCTTTTCACCCAAATCATTTATTATTTTATTCCTTTTTAAATCTGCCTCAGATAATGGTTTTTCAATTAATGTCCATTTTTTTGAGGTTAATGATTTAGATGAAATAATTTTACTATTTGAATTAATAATAACAGGTTTCTTTATTGGTTGTATAACCGGAGCAGTATCTTTTTCATTTTCGTTATATATATTCATTTTAAATATTATAATATATATTATAATATTTAATCAATTTTTATATCAATACAAATCTAATTAAGAACTAAATTTAAATCTACAAACTGTAATTTATTAACTATGGTCTGTATATTTTTTTTTAATACTATTAATTGTTCTATAATAGTATTAAATTCAGGTTTTTCTATAAATTTAATATTTTTTAAAAAATAATTAATATTTAATTCATTTTTTTGAAAAAAACTATTTAAATATATTAAGGCTATGTATTCATATATCGCATCACCAATTGAAATAATATTTAAATAATTTTTTTCATTAAATTTATCAACTATATTATTTAAAATATTTATCAAAATATCCTGAAAACATGTTATTTTCCATTCCATTATAGATGATTTTTCATTATTTGAATGATTATTACTAAAATAATTATCTCTAGCTGATATTACATTTATACCAAAAGAATTTACTAATTTATTTGTATAAGGTAATATTGCTAAACAATTTTTAATCCATGTTAAACTGGCATTAGAAACAATAAATATATTTCCTAATTTATTTAAAGTATTTATAACATTCGATAGTATATTATCTAATTCAATAAAGAATAGCTTATATTTATTATATGAATCTATATTAGTTATATCTATTTGATTTTTTGAAACCCAATTTGTAGGAAATAATGTGTCATCCCAATCTATTATAAAAATATTTGTTAAATATACTTTATCCATAAATTATTAATAATATATATAATAACTAAAAAAATGATTTAATAATTAAAATTATTTTTTATCCTCTATATATAAAAAATATTTTTATATTATAAGATAATGAAATGGTATATTTTTTTAATTTATTTTTTATTGGGAATACCAATACTTATAAATTCATTTAAAGATATTCTAATTTTAGGAATTACATGTGATGGTATTTATTCTGGGTTATACTTTTTATATAAATATTTTAATAAAGATCTAACTGAAAATCAGATATTAATTAGTATAAATGAAATATATATTATAGATACATTAACAAGATATCAATATTATTTTATTTTAAATTTGGTATATTATTTGATAAATATTGCTTTATTTTTTAAAGAAATATATTCCTATTATATATTTTATATTTTATTATTACCACCAACAATAAATTATATTTACAGTAAAACTGAAAATGGAAAAATATTTTTTAATTTTATAATTTCAAAAAGAAATATTTTTTTAAAAAAATTTTTTTCAAAACAAATATCAAAATTTATAGAAAATAATTCTTTTATAACAGGAACACCTTCTTTAGTGTTATCTTATAATAAAATAATGCCAATATGGGAACATATAGATAATTTAACTGATGTTATAATAAGTATGTTAAAAAATATTTTAATTATAACAATAATCAATCATTTAAAAATAAATATGAGTAATGTATCTTATAATTTTGTAAAAAAACTATATAATTATAAATCTGGAGAAGAAGTTTCCACTAAATTAAATTTAATAGAAGCTCAAAAAAATATTAGATTAATGATTATAAATAATGATTGGAGTATTATTACATCAGCAAAAATAACAAATAGTTTGAAAACAATTTATATTAATTATGATACACAGAATATATCTATAAAAAAAAAATTAGAATTTAAATTAATTATATTTTTTAGTTATTGGTCTATTGGAAATTTTATATCTTTATATTTTATACCACCTATTAATGCACTTATTGAAATTTATAGATATAAAAGTTTAAAACCTAATTATAATAAAATTATAAACACTATTATATCTTTAATTATAACTTTTATTTATAATAATTCAATATTAACATCTTTTATAACAATATTTGGTTATCCCATTTTTATCAATAACTTAACAATATCATTTTTAAATAATTTATTAAAAAAAAAATATATTTTAATTGATATACATTTTAATAGAATAAAATTATTTTATATGTTAAAATATACAACTTGGATAATTATTAATAATTATTTACTAGTAGATGATTTCTATAAAAATTATAATAATATTGGTAGTTTAATAATTATAAATTTAATTAATACAAAAATTCATAAGTTATTGTTTTTAATATTATATATATCAAATATTATTAATAATTATAATTTACTAAATCTATTTATTAATTTTTATCTAAGTTTTATTTTTTCTAATTTATATGATGTCTTTAAAGAAAAAATTAATAATATTAATAATAGTTTAATAAAAAAAAAAATTATTGAAAAAAAATATGAAGAAAAAATTAATGAAACAGAATTTAAATATTTTTTAGAAGAAAGTATGATTATCATTAATTAAAATTTTAATATATAAAAATATTGAAATTATTAAATAATAATAATAAAAATATAAAAATGGGTATTAAGAATTATTCAAAAAGTTTAACTCTTGAAGATATTAAAACAAAGGAGAGAATATATGATAATTTATTAATTGATTGTAATTATTTGATATATTATCTAATATACAAATGCACTAATCAAATAGAATTTGATAAAAAGATATATAATTTTATTAATAATTTATTAAGCCTTATTAATATAAAAAATAAAATATTTTTAGTATTTGATGGAAAATATGATAAAAAATTTGTAATAAATCCAAAACAACTAACTATAGAAAATAGAATAAAATATTTAAAACAATCTGATGATTTTGATAAACAAGAAATAAAACCAAAAAGTAAAATAATTAGTGATTTTAAATCAGCTTTAATTCAAAGTTTAGAGCAAATAAAAAAAATTAATAAAAAAAAATTTGAAATATTTGTTAATGATGATTATGTAGATGGAGAAGCAGATATAAAAATTTTAGAATTAATTAATAGTAACAAAGATAAAAGTTATTGTTTATTAAGCAAAGATACAGATATGATATTAATATCTTATTCATTAATTTTAAAAAATAATATCGAAATTGATATTATTTTTAGTTTAAGGCCTTTATTATTTGTTGATATTAATAAAATTGTTATAAAATATTATAATTTTGAAAAAGATTATATTTTAATACTATTACTATTAGGAAATGATTTTTTACCTAGTGCTAGCCATATAGATTATAATATTCTAATAAATTCATATCAAAAATATAAATTACATACAAACAAAAAAATTATAAGAAAAAATAAAATAAAAATTAATAATTTAATTATGTTTATTACCTATTATATAATAACCAAAAATATAAAATTTAATAATAATACTATTGATGATAAAAGATTTATTACCTATTATAATAATTTATTATGGACTTTAAATTATTATAAAGTTATTGATATTAATATTGATTATATTCCTAATTCAATAAATAATGTTATAAACGTTTATAATTTTATAAATAACTCAATTTTTTATTAATTTTAAGGCACCTGCTCTTGCTAATTTATCTACAATATTATTATTTATACTATGAATATCTCGAGCACCTGTATGTGCTCTTACATGAATAAAATTAATTTTAAATGATACATTTTCTATATAATAGTCTATCGAGTCAATTATATCTTTATTTAGATATTCTTTATTTGTTTTTTTCCAATTAGGTAACCATATATTAAATGTTTTAATTGAATATTCAGAATCAGAATATATGTTTAGAACTTTTAAGGTGTTATTATTATTTTTATTTAATTTAACACAAATATGAATTGTTTTTAAAATAGCATATAATTCTGCTCTGTTATTTGTAATTGGTTCATGTGTATATTCTTTTGATAATGATTTATGTTCTCCACCTGGAAAATATATACCATAACCACATAAAACTAAATTACCTTTTCTTATTAAAGAACCATCTGTATATACATTTATAGTATTTAAATTCATTATATATATATAACTATATATAAATAATATCATTTTTTTATTTTAAATACATATATAAGATAAACAATAAATAATAATATTGATAATGAGAAATATACAATATTTATAGTTATATCAGAATTTTCTTTTGTCTTATCTATTATCGACTCTCTAATTATGTAATACATAGTTATTAGTAATATAGCTAAAATAATAAAACCTATTAGTATTTTATCTATATTATATATTATATTTTTATTAATTTTACGACGTTTATAATATGAATCATATTCATCTATTAAAGAAAAAATACTTAAAATAGATGTAAAAATAAGTGTAAATGTTCCTAATTTTTCACTTTCTCCAGGTGGAGAATAATTTAATTTATTATCTCTTATTGATAGAGAATATCTAAATCCACTAAAAAAAGACATATATATATATATTATAATAAATAATTAAAATAATATTATTCCAGTATCTATTACAAATTCAAATAATTTCTCAATAATATTATCTGGATTAATATTTTTTTTATCTTCTTCGTTAATAGGATCACATATAACTTTATCACCAACATTATATACAAAAAATAATTCATAGGTATTATTTTCATTTATATAATCTTTATATTTTATGCATAAAGAGTATATATCATTTGATTTACTATTAGTAATTTTTATAAGAGGTATAATTTTATCTTTATAATCTAGTAATTCATCTTCAAGATACAGGGAAGAATAAATATTGAATGAATTATCAACACCAAAATTTTCTTTTATTATCATATCTGGAGGATTAGTATTACTATTACCAACATGTTTTATTATGTAATTATTATTTAAAAGTTGAATTTGATATAATTTTTTTTGAGTTGTAGTATCATTTATATAATCATCTAGATTAATAAATTCTTCCATATTTTTATAATAATAATATAAATTTAAATTTTAATATAAATATTAATATAATATAATAATTATTATGAGTAAATTTATTATAATTAATAATAATAAATATGATATAACAAATTTTAATCATCCTGGTGGAGATGTTATATCTTATTATTTAAATAAAGATGCTACAGATGTTTTTAATGCTTTCCATCAAAGATCTTCTAAGGCTAATATTATATTAAATAATTTATCAATAATTAATGATGATAATGTTAAAAATTATAAAGATAATAAAAATAAACTAATGTTAGAAGATTTTAATAAATTTAGACAAAGTTTATTGGATAGAGGTTTTTATAAACCTAATTATTGGATGCTGGCATTATTTATATTAGATATATTATTATTTTTTGGATTAGGAGTTTATTTAATATCAAGAAATATATTTTTTTCTTTATTGTCTTTTACAATTGCCTATGGTAAATGTGGATGGTTAAATCATGAAGCTGGTCATAATAGTTTAACAGGAAATATAAAGGTAGATAAGTTTATTCAATCTCTATCTATTGGATTAGGATTATCCATGCATTATAATAGTTGGAATTTAATACATTATAAACATCATGCTTGCACACAAAAAATACATAATGATTTAGATACAGATAGCATTATAGCATATTTTATAGGAGCAGTAGAAAAAAATAAATTTGTAATTAATAACAGATATTGGTTAAAATTGCAAGTTTATAATTATTATTTATATGGAATGTTTTTTGTATTTTTATTTTTAAAATATGTAGATCATCCACGACAAATGTGCCGTGACAAAAATTATACACAAATGATTATTGCTATTTTTTCATATGTAGGTAAAATAGTTATGTTTATGCAGTTAGGCAATTATACATTTACACAATCTATGATATTATATCATTGCATGATGTGGTTAATATCACTTTACTTATTTGGTCATTTTACTCTATCACATTCATCAACAGATATTATTGATGAAAATACAGATAAAAACTGGGTTGAATATAGTTTAGAACATACTATAGATATAAGTCCTGATAGTTGGTTAGTTTGTTGGTTTATGGGTTATTTAAATTGTCAATCTGTTCATCATTTATTTCCTACATTACAAAATTTCAGACAACCAGAAGTATCTAAAGAATTAATTTTATTTGCCAAAAAATGGGACATAAAATATACAATCTGTACCTATAGTGAAGTATGGCTAAGAACTTTAAAAAATTTAAATGATGTTGGAAAATATTATTATGAAAAAATTTAATATATATTTATAAAATTATATTTGAAGTAGTCTATCTCTATATTATATAAATATTTGTTCGACTATGGCTATATTATTTTGATTCAAAAGTATAAATATATGAAATCCATAAATTAATCTACCAATTAGAGATAAAAATTTATATAAATAATAAAATTATTATATGAATGTATATTATTAATTATGAATAATATAAAACCATATTTCTGGGGACCACATTATTGGAAAACTATTTTTAGTATATGTGCATCCTATCCAGAAAATCCAGATAGTAATTTTATAAGAACAGTAAAAAATTTTATGTTATTATTAAAAAATTTATTACCATGTAAATTATGTAGAGATTCTTATATAGAATATAGTAATCAAGATGATACTGATTTAAATAATAATAATAATTATTCTAATAAAGATAATTTTATTGAGCTGATCTATAATCTGAGAAATAAAGTTAATAATAAGCTTGGTTTAGATTATAAAATTACATTGAATTACTTTAAATATAAAATTAATCATATGTATTGTTCTAATGAACATAATATAGATTTATATGCTTATAATGTTATTGATGCCCCTTTTATTCAAGATGATGTTAAAGAAGATATTTTTAATTATATAAAAAAAAAATATGATATAGAATATACTGAACAACTTATAAAAAAATTATTACAATTTTATGATAATCCAATTTTTGACACTAATAATAGTTTATTTAAATTATGGTATTTAAGAAACACTATTTGTGAAGAAATAATTAAAAAAATATATCATAATATGTCTTGTAATGATTATGATATTAATAAATCTTTTAAAATTGATAATAAATTACATATAAAATTATTTCTTCTCGGTTGTTCTATTTTACCATCTTTTAATACAAAAAAATTACTTTCAAAATAATTTATAAATCTATTATTTTTTTCTTTCTCATTTCTCTTTTTAAATTATTAGGAATAGTATTTTTTTTATTTACTTTTGAACTTTCTAAAACTAATTTTGTCATACTATCAGCAACCCGATATGTTTGCCATTCTACTTTATCAATAGGACATGTTTTATTTCCCGAAGATAACCATTTTGTCAAACAGTCATTATGATAAATATGCCCACATTTACCAATTATAAGCTGTGGTTCTTCTTGTAATTTACTTATATCTGTTATATGTTCATAGCTAGGTTCATAAATACTTCTTTTGCATATAACACATTCATACTTTGATTTATCAATTTCTTTATTAGAATAATTTTTAATTTCAAAATCTGGTTTAAATGAATAATAACCTACTATGTCAGCTTTAAGTATGCTTAACATTTTAATATATATATGATAAATAATATTACATATATAAATCAATTTTTATTTAGAATACTAATTAATTTTCCAAGTGATTGTGAAAAGTGTGATTTTTTTGGTGAAGATAATTTTTCATGCCATAAATTCATAGTATTAATAATATTATCTTTATGATGAGAAAAGTATTCATTTATAATTTCTCTAAATTCAGGATAATTATCATTATTATTAGTCACAGTTAATAAATCAATCATTGCGTGATCTATTGTATATTGATAGATATTTTCATTATAAGCTTTAGAGCTGTTTATACCCGCAGTTGTTCCTATATGTTTTTCATAACCAGGTTCATTAAAATAAGGTTCATCGATCAAAATTTGTGATTGAATTGATATTAATAATTGATAGAATGTAGAAGTTTCTGAATTCCAACTTTCTCCTTTATCACCTTTCCAAGTTCCTAAAAGACTAAGACAAACTTTACCACTGTCATAAAGATTTGGATTAAATCTTTTATTACCTGTATTTGATAATTTTACAAATGGTGGTTTAGATGGATAATTTATAGGTATAGTCAAATTAAAAATAAATAATCCATATTCATAGGGTGTATTTTTAGGTCCTGAAATAATAAATCTCATTTTATTAATATTATTTTTTTCCGCCATAAAGAATATAGATGCATCTTGTGATAGTATTATAGAATTTTTTAGTATTTTAAATTCTTTTTGTAATTTGGCCATTTGTTGGTTATTAATTGATGATGGTAAAGATTCACTTTCAATAAAAGCCATATTATTAAATTTGGAATTATAGAATTGAAATTTATATTTATTAAATTTTATTTGATATGGTGTAAGATTATCATTAATTACAGGTAAAATAATCTGTTTATTATTAAATATAATATCTAAATGAGATGAAGAAATTTCATTATCATCTAAAAAGTCTTTAATTGTTTTTATAATACTTAAATAAGGTATAGTTAATTTATAATTTTTAGAAATAAAATAACTAATATCAGAAACAATTATATTATCAACTTCATCATCTGTTAAATATGATTTAAAAAGGTTCATTATAGCTTCAATATAATTATCTAATATTGTTTCAGTATTAAGAATTTTTAATAGTTCCATAATTTTTTGATTAATATTTTTTCGTTTTAGTTTCAAACTATTTACATAATCATCAATATTCCAAGATGATGATGATGAATGTCCATAACCAGTACCTTTTTTCCAATAACTAGTATTTGTATTATTTGGATTTGATACTTGAGTTAGTAATTGACTATCAAAAAGTTCTAATAATTTATTTTCAGAAATATTTTTTGTTTTTAGAGATAGTAGATATTCTAAATCATTTATAATTGTTTCTAATATATTATTTGTAATAATTTCAATTTCTCCAATTTTATTTATTATATTATAAATATTAACTATAATATCATAAAATGAATATTTTATAGACCAATCATTTTTATTTACAAAAGGTTTCAGTTTCTCAATTGATTGTAAAAGATTATATTTAAATACTATATTTGATGTTAATTGAATTTCTGGTGCTTCTGTAATTATTTTCTCTGGATTAATTTTCATTAAAATATGAATATAAATATTTTGATCAATATCAAAATTAGTTAATTTAATATTAATTTGAAATAAATTTCTTAAATCAACTTGAAAGTTTTTTTCATTATTAATTTTTAATAATTGATCACCTAACATCTCTAAACATGAATCATAACTAAATAATCCATCTTGATGTAAAGATTTTTTTTTGGATCTTTCTTCATATTTTAATTCTTCAATTTTCCTTTTTAATTTATTAGAATCATTTTTTTTTGTTATTTGAGGTTCTTCTTTGGATTCTTTTTTTATTTTATTTATGAAAAGATTTAATTCATAAATTATATCTAATACATCCTCAAAATTTTCAATCATTAAATTTATTTTCTCTATTTTTTTACATATTTCTGCATATAAATTATCATTATTTAATTTTTGTATTTCCGTATTTATTAATATTGGTTTTCTATTTTCTCTTATAATCTCAATAACGTATTCATTTATATTATTTTTGTATAATAATTTTATATTATCTTTATTAATCTCGTATGATGAAAAATTTATACACTTTTTTATAATTAATGATGTTATATCATCATATAAACACTGTTTTAATAATGGCTGTATATATGACTGCATTTAATATATAATATTTTTATATATATAGATTAATTATCAAATTTTTTTTTATATATAGATATATATATATAACATTATCATGTCAGGATGTGGATTTTATTTATTACCTAGTAAAGGCGATGGTGCGGGAAATAGCGCTTATTTAAGCGGTCCCCACCCCGGTAAAGGTGGCCTCAAAACTTATATTAAGGCTGTTGATGATAGCATAAAACGCTTAGCTGCAATTTTACAACAAGACGAGGTAAATAGGTGTAATGGTCTTCCGGCCGTGAACGCCATTGCCGGCACCCAGCGAGCCGCTGCAGGAGCGGCAGCTGCTGATCGTCAAGCAGCCCTCGCCAGAGCCCGTGAAGCAGGTTCGAGTCGTAGATTTGACATTCGTGCGCATCTGGCTGCCAATTTCGGTAATGCTGCTGATATTGCTGCTTTGGCAGCAGGAGCAGTGGGTGCTGAAGCGGATGGTAAAGTTGTGACAGAAGCTGAAGATAATGCTATTTACGCTATGCGTAGCGTTTTTAATGGCGCCAACTTTGCAGTCTTACAGGATTATTCAGGTCAATTATTTGAACTGTCACGTGCGGCATATGTTACATTTCAGGGCCAGATTGCTGGTGCTGATAGCATAGCAGATAAAGATATTGTCACCACTGGTATGGATGAACTACAACATGCTATAAATCCACTTTTATTGCCTGGAGCCGGTGATAACCGCAAATTTCTTGGCGCACCCGCTTTAACACAAGCAGGTGGTCCATGTCCAGCTGTGGCCCCCGCAGGCGCCGTCCTTCTCCATGGCGCTGTGCCACCTTTATTTAAACTCGTTGCTACTTGGAGTATGACCAAACTTGTACGTCCTGCAGGTGGTCCTACTCACGTTAATGCGTTTGACATGTATGCGGCACTTAAGGCTCTTGGTGATAATTTTTACACAAACGCTAATAATTATCTAGGCATGACTGGTGGTGCTCGTAGAAAAGGTCGTGCTACTAAAGCAACAAAGGCTGGTTCTAAGAAGAAGAGTCAAACAGGTGGAGCTAAACGAAAATCCAAGAAGACTTCCAAGAAGACTTCCAAGAAAACAAGTAAGCGTGCATCCATGAAGGGTGGTGCCAAACGTAAAAGTTCTAAGAAAACCTCTAAGAAAACCTCTAAGAAAACCTCTAAGAAAAGTAGTAAGCGCAGTTCAATGAAGGGTGGAGCAAAACGAAGAGGATCTAAAAAAGGTTCTAAAAAGGCATCCAAAGGAAAGACTAGAAAATAAAAAAATTATAATTAGATAAAATTATTTTTCAATAAAATAGGTAATGATACTTTTAATTTCATCAATATTAATAAGTGTGCTTTGATTAATTTTAATTATAGAACACAAATCACTATTAATAACAAAATAATTACCAATAACAAGTTTTTGATTAATTAAATATTTAAGAAATAATTCTTCTAATTCTAGAAAAGTAATAATATTTTTTTTGTAATTTAATAATTTTTTAATTTTACTTCTAATATTATAATTATATTCTAAATCAACCTCAAAATCACGTTTTTCAATTGTGGTAAGAACAGAATTATCAATTTCAATTTTTCTTTCAATTTTTGTATCAGATGTATTATTTTTACTATAATTATGGATTAAAATATCTAATGCTTCAATACCATAATTATCTTGAAAAGATTTAATACAATCTAAATCAGGTTTAATATTACAATCATTAATTAAATACTTGATTACTTTACCATTTTTTCTAACACCACATGCCTTAATTAAACATTCCTTATTATAGTTACCCCCTTTTTCCCTAAATAATTTAATTTTATCAAGATTATTTGGTTTAGAACATTCAACTAATAATATTTCAGTGTTGGGAACACATTCAAATTCATAAGGATAATAGTTTAAAGTTGACATTTTCAAAACTAATTCAACATCAACATCAATTTTATATTTTTCTATATTATTTATATAACAACCTCTATCAAGTAATCTTATAACAAAATCTTTTGTAATTTGATAACCATATAATACAAATATATCAATAATATCAGCTGTAGATTTTGAATTATAAGAACCATCAATTTCTCTAAAATAATTTTGATTAAGTAAAATATTTAATAATTCTTGACTAAATAAATTTTCAGTAGATTCTTCTAAAATAGTTATAATTAGTTCTTTATTATAAGTTTTAATACATCTTTCTAATAATAATTTTTTAATAGTAGTATAATTTTTTGATTTAGAAATTAAACTGTAAATATATTTAACCACCATTACTTTATTCATAAAAGTATCTAAAAATTTAATAATTTCTACCTCTTTTTCAAATACCTCATCAAAATATTTTTTTATTGTTTTATATAAATTATCTATCTTTTCAAAATTTCTTTCATTAATATTTCTTAAACAAGGATAACCTTTTATAAATGCTTGACTAGATATGTTATCTAGTGTAAAATTTAATATTTCAAATCTATAATTATTAATACAAAGTGCTACAAAAGTTGTATAATTACAATAACTATTTTTAATATTTTTATCAAAGTATAATTTATCACAATAATCTTTATTTAATAAAGTCTGATTTTTTATTATTTTTAAACAAGTTTTTTCATCAATTAATGGTAAAAATTGTGCATAATAATTTGATTCAATTATTATGTCATTATCATTTATCATTTCTATCGTTTTGTGCAGTTTTATATTTTTATTATTATATGATAGTGATAAACAACTTGATGTATTTGAACCTAAAATTTGTTCAAAAAATGTTTTAATTAATATTAAATCTGGTGTTTTATTATTTATACTAGTTTCTATCTGATTTACTAAATTTTCATATTGATTTTGATAATTATCTCCATTTTTATTTCTCGTTAAATAAGCCATTATTATATATATATATTTAATTTTCTAAATAATATTCAATTTTTACAAAAATAATATACAAAACTATAGATCATTCCAATCAATTTCTTCTTCTTCATCACTATCTTTATTATTTTTACCATTAATTACTATTTTAACATCTGTTTTAATATATTCTTTTTCATTTTTATTTTCTTCATTTTCTTCATTTTCTTCATCACTATATGTTGGTGGTAAATCAAATTTTCTATTTATAGATTGATCTAAATCTTTAAATTCATCTTCTGATTCTTCAAATTCAATATCATCAGTAGGTAATTTAATATCATTTTTTTTAAAGATAGAAATAATATGATGAGGTGGATTACCATAACTAATAATATCACAATTTTTATGTTCTTGTTCAAATTCTCTCAGAGAAACTACTACATATGAACCAGCAGAAATACGAGGACCTTTTTTCATATATCCTGATAGTTTTCCTAATCTAGTAACACCGTCTGAACAAATAACTCTAAATCTACATTCACCCTGAGAACCTATAATTTGAGCAAACATTTGTCCAGTATCAACTTTATCTACTGGAAGAAATTTGGTAGAAACACTTCTACTTATTTTTTTGGTCTTATTGCCTCCTGTTTTATTTATAACCATTATATAATTTATATATATATATTAATATTTATATTGCTTTAAAGATTCAATTTTTTAATTTATTTCCTAAAAGAAATAAATTAAAAAGAATTGGCTGTGCTCAATTTTTTAATTAATTAAAAAGAATTGGCTGTGCTCAATTTTTATATATTTCTATTACTAATTATAAAAAAATCTTATTTAGGAGGTTCATGAGAAAGATATGCAAAATCCAGAAAGATTTTATAAATTTCTGAATGATTTTTTTTATTATATTCATCACTTTCTTGAGCTAATTTATTTCTTTCTTCTTTAGTTTTTTTAATATGAGAAATACCCGTTGTATCATCAGCATTAAATATAGAATTAAAAGCGATAAGAATAGTTTTAATATTCCAAGTGCTACTCCACTCACCTTTATGAAATTTAGAATTAGTTAAGCAAATATCTTTAAGAATTTCAAATCTACCGTTTGGAGTAAGCATTTCATAAGCTGGAGGTTCTACAGGATATTTAGTGCTATGAGTAATTTTACCAATATATTTACCACCATAATAATCAGTGCCCTCTTGACCATAAATAATAAAATACCAAATAAGTGGATTATTATTATCTGGAAATGCTGTGCTATAATGCAATGGTTCTTGTTCTAACATTTTTTTTTCATTAGCAAATCTTTTTCTTTGAATAATATTTGCCATATTTTAATATTATATATATGAATAATATTATATTATATCTAAATCAATTTTTCTCAAATTTTATTATTTTTTTTTAAAATAGAAAACAATATAAATAGATATTTTTATAATAAATTATAAAATGGAACAACAAACTGAAACTAAAAAAAATGCTAATGTAACTTGTTACAGGAAGTATGATTATAAGAATGATAATCCTGAGGATGTTAAAAAAATCTTTTCTACAATTAATGAATTAAAATCTAAATTTCATCTAAAATTTAGCAATCATCCCGAATGTGGAATTATTATGTTATTATTTAATCGTGAAAATTTCATGGAATTTAAGAAAGAACTAGATTTTAGTGTTTCAAAATATACATCAATTACCAAATATACATGTGATGTATCAACTGCTGAAAAATTAAAACAACAAAAGGATTCATTTCTTAGATTACATTATGATGATGGTATGTTATTATTTACCTCAAGAACTCCACTTAACGTACATAAGAAATTGGTTAAAAGAATATTTAAAGATTCAGAGGTAGAATTTAATAAATCGAATTTAGTATTTGCTCAAAATCAGGATGATGAATCAGAATCAAAATCCAAAAATGTTTCATCAGATGGATTTCAAACAGTTAGTCATAAAAAATCAAAATCAAATCAAAGTGTTCAACAACAATCTACTAACCAACCAGAAAAGATGGTTAGAGGTCAAACTACTAATAGAGGTAGAGGTGGTTCAGTAAGAAATTATAAGAATGTGACTGAAAAGTAAATAAATAAATAAATAATAAATAAATAAATAATAAATAAAAAAATAAATAAATAATATTTACATTTATATTTTTATATAAAAATATAAATTATGATTTTAGAATAATTAAATATATAAAAGTAATTAGATTAATTTAATAAAATCCTGTTCTAAAGGTTTAATAGGACATTTAAAGGTTAGAGAGATAAGATTTTGAACATCTTTTTCATACTTTGTTACTAAATTAATACTCAATCCTTTTTTACCATATCTTCCTGTTCTACCAATTCTATGAATATATGTTTGAATATTATCAGCTCTAGGCATATCATAATTAATAACGAGTGATAATTGTTGTATATCAATGCCTCTACAAATTAAATCAGTAGAAATAAGACATTTAGCTTTTCCTTGTTTAAAATTTCTAATAATTTCAGCAATTTCTAATTTATTATATCCACCATTAAGAGTCATAACAGCATAATTTTCCTTTTCTAATTCTCTACCAAGCCATTCAGCTCTTTTTTTTGTATTAACATACACTATAAATTGTGAAATTTGTAATGTAGATAACATATCTAATAATATATCTAATTTTTGTTCTTCTCTAACAATATCAATATATGTCTGTATAATACCTTCAAGTGTCATTTTTTCTTTTTTAATTAATATTTTAACTGGATTTTTTAATAGAATATCAGCTAGTGTTACAACTTCATTCGTTAAGGTAGCAGAAAATAAGCATATCTGTATAGTAGTTGGTAATCTTTCTATAATATTCTTTAATTCATCTCTAAATGAGCCAGCAAGTAACTCATCGCATTCATCAACAATAAATAATTTTATATGATCAAATAAGGATGCATTAGATTGTAGTAAATCAAGCAATCTTCCTGGAGTCGCTACAACAATTTGTGCTACTTTTTCATTATCTTTTGACTTTAATCCCAATTCTTTCAAATTTTGTAATCTATCTGTTCCTCCAACTGTAAAAGAAAAAGATATATTTTCAAAGAAATTTACAATTGATTTACCAACCATATAAGTTTGTTGTGCTAAAACATGTGTTGGAGATAAAATTATAACTTGAGGAGCATTTAAATTCTCATCAATCATTTGAATTGCAGAAATTAAAAATGCTCCAGTTTTACCAGTTCCAGATTGAGATTGTGCTAAAATTTCTCTTCCATTTAAAATCTGTGGAATAGCAAGACTTTGGATTCTAGATGGAATCTCAAAACCATACGCATAAATTCCTCTTAAAAGATTTTCTTTTAATCCTTCATCACCTCCCATATCATCAAAATTATCTTTTTCATCGTCAATTACTTCTTTACTAACTTTAATATCTTCTTTATCTAATAAATCATTACCATGACTTTTTACAACATCAAATTTTTTATTTACGTCATCCTGATTTATTTCAGGATTTTTAAAGGGTTTTTTTATATTTTTAAAACGGGGTTTTTCATGTTTTCCATTAAAAGATGTATTATTATTCATTTATATATAATAATTAATATATATTTATATTAAATCAATTTTTTATATAAAAATGATTAATATTTAAAGCATAGCAAATTTCTTCCATGAAATCTACAATATTAGTAGTAATCCAAACAAAATCATTATATTCATCACTAGCATTTATAGTGCTCTTTTTAAAAGATTCTATATCTTCATAATGTATAAATTGTTTAATATATTTAACATCTCTAATATTAAGATATAAAAGAATATCCTTAAAAAGTAGTAATAAGGTTTTATAATATTCAGGAGTAATTTTAATAATAGTAAAATAACAAAAATCTTCTATTATAGAAGTATCAATTTCATGAAATGTATCAATTGATGTAAATTTTTTATCAGTAATTAATTTTTTTTCAGTAGTGCTCATAATAATTATATATATTATCATATACTTATTCTTTTTCAATATTTTTTATTAGTTCATTTATAAAAATTATTTTGATTATAATTAATAATAATCATAACAAAAAATGTATTATAATGATAAAAAATTTATTATATTATTAACTATTCCATTTGATGAAGTAAAAAATTATAGTGATGAAGAAGAATATAGATGGGAAAATATAAAGCCATTATTTGAAAAAATATTTGAAGACATATGTGAAACTGACATTAAAAACTTTTTTTATAAATATAATTTGCTAAAATTATACTTTGTTTATTATACAAATTATTTAGAATTTATAAATCATAAAGATAATTTAAATTTAGATATTGATAATTTTAATGATAAAGTAAAATATTCAGAAGAGATAATATTAAAAATATTAAATTTATCAGATAATATTATAATTAATAAAATAATTAAAAAACTAAATCCATTTAATATTAATAAAAATATTGAAAATCAAATAAATTTTATTAAAACATCTAAACAATATGAAAAAATTCAATTAATTAATTTTAATAATTATAAAAAAATATTAAATTTGATAATTTATAGATATCTTCTAGTAAAAAATAGCAAATTTATTAATTATAATGATTTTTTTATGAAAAATTTATTTAATAAAGATTATATTGATAAAGAATTTTTAAATATTAATAATTTTATAAAAATAATTCCACAATTTAAAAGTATAATTGATTTAAAAACAAATTCTATGATTAAAAATAATTTTAAAATTAATTATATTGATATTGTTAATTATTTTATTAAAATAAATAATAATAATAATGATTATTCTATAGAAGAAATTACAAATAATTCATTTATTCTTCATAATAAAAAAACAGGTAAAATAATATTCGAAAAATCTATTGATAATGAATTAAATGAATTTTATACTTTTCAATATAAATTAGATGTTTTTTATTTTAATAGTAATAATGATAAATTAAAAGATTTTAATTTTATTAAAAAATCCAAAAATTTATTTAAAATAAAATATGAAAATAATGTAATAAATAATTTATCTAGTTTATTAAACATTTTTTTTATTTTAACTAAAGCATTTAAACTTTTAGATTATTGTGTATCTGATTTATATGAATTCATTTATATAAATAATATTAATAATTTTAACTATTTAACCTTTTATAACTTTTTTAATTATATTATTTTAAATATTCCTTCTGATGATTCTACTCAAAAATTCTTAATTGACCTAATTAAATATCTTTACATATATTCTTATTATGATTACTATTTTTATAATAATGTAGAATTAATGAATACTATTATTGAAAATAAAGAAGAAAAAAATTATATATTTCTTGAATTTTGTTCATCAATTAAAAAATTATTTAAATTACCTAATGAATTATTTTCTTATCCCCCATTTATTAAAAATTATATTTTTGATGATATTCTTTATTATAATTTTGATGAACCTAACTATTTTAAATTTTATGATCTAATTATGGCTATAAAAAATGTTCTTGGTTATAATAATTTGTCTGTTAATAATTTTAATGCACATGATATTCTTTCTTTAATAAATAATTTTGTCAATATAAATAATGATGAAGAAAATTTAAATAAAAAAAATTTAGTTAATTATGAAAAATTTAATGTCAAAAATTTAAACAATTTTATTGAATTAAATATTGAAAATTCTGAGAATTATCAACTAGATACTGAAATATAAATATTTTTTTGTTTATTATTAAATAAAAATTAACAACTTTTTACCTCCCTACTTGAGATGTTGTCTGGCGTATTGAATTATCGCTCTGTAGCGCAAGTGTCCCAACACTTCTAGTTGCTCAAGTTCAGCCAACGAAAACCATCTTCCGTCAAAAGTCTCTGTGTTCCTCGATGTCTTGTTGAACTGTATGGCACCTGTTGCACGGCAAAACACGTAATACGTGTGTCCGTGATAAAGTTCAGTACCTTGAACAGTAGCGGGCACAAAGGACATCCCGGTCTCCTCGCATGCTTCTCTCAATGCTGCTTGTTGCGCTGTTTCCCCGTGTTCCATTATGCCTCCAGGAGGCGTCCATTTTGGAAAACTTCCCGGTGGAGCACAATTGACCATGAAGAGACTTGAACCCTGCATGATGAACGCCACAGCATTTGTTCTACGTGCAACAACAGCACCACCGTTTTTTTTGCTGTAAGAATTCCGTGGATCACGACAATTTTCGCTCTTGTGAGGAGGGGCTCCTGGGTTGTTGTCTAGAGTGTGACAGAAATAGCACATTGTGCTTTTTTTTTTTTTGATTGATATATGTAAAACCTTAAAATAAATTAAAATTTCAACTTTTTCTATAAAAATAATATCAACACGAGATTGATATATTGTAAATTTTGTCATCAACACGATATGAAATATCAGCAACCTTTTCCTCTTTGTAGAAATCAACTTCTACAACAAGTGCCCATAGATTTCCATTCCACATGAAGGCAGAGCCTTTTTCAGGATTCCAATTTTTTGGATGAATAAGTTTGTCCTTTTTTTTATTGCGCATTTCTCCAACACGTATTACACGTTCTGGATTGTAGACACAATTTTGCCAGGTGTGTGCTGAAGCTTGTATATGATGTCTTTCATCATGACAATGTTTGCACATCATTTTTCTTTCTAAATTATTCATAATAATTCATTATTTCAAATTTTTTTGTATATAATCTTATCAAAAAAAATAATAAATAGTTTATATAAAAATCAACAATCAGCGTATAGGAAACTACCTTTACAGTTGAATGTCTTTGTGGTCTGGTGAGAAAATATCTCCCAAATAAACCCTGGTGACATTTTCCAAAGTTTCAAGACCAAGAAATGGAAGCCATCTCTTGATGCCAGCTGCTGTCTCGTCGAGTATCATGACGTTCTCCATAAAAGGACGCCATTCACTCAGATTGAGCAAGTTTCCCTCATGCAAGAGTGTATTTGGTTCAATTTCAAACACAAAATCACCCGGAGTTACACTTCCCAAGCCAGGAGTCATATCACATCTGAAAAGAAAAGCACAATCTCCAGATCTGACATCGCCTTCGATGCTCAAAATCGTGTGTTGATTGCCTTGATTAAGGACACAAATTTGGTCAAGTGGTTTTCGCACAGCCTCACGGACTGAAAGAGGAGCAAGAGTGTTGCGTAGAATGAGTTGGGTCATCTGTAATTAGGAGTAATAAATTATTTTTTTTTTCAACTTTTTTATATATAAAATCCAATGTAAAGATTGAATTTTATATATAATCATATATGTTTATATATAAGATGATTTATACATCTACAGACTTGTTATATAGTGATCTAATAGGTTATAATGAAGAAAATCTGATGTATACAGGAGAACATAATTTACCTCTATCTAACAAATATTATATATTTATATCTGATACAAGTAATAAGGATTTTATGAATTATTACAATAATTTGTTCAGTTCTTCAGAAGAAAATCCATTATTTGATAAGATCAAAGTTAATTTTGATGAAGATCAGGTTTTCTTATATGATATACTTAAATATAATTATAAAGTTACAGATAAAATACTAAGAGAATTATATAATAATGCTAATGAAGAGGGTGGCGATGTATGTGTTGTATTAGATATAGGATATATATTAAATTTTATTCGTTTTACAGAAGAAAATAGTGGTGTAGAAAATCACATACTTGATTTTATAATACATAAATTTACAAATAAGGTTGATAAACTATTTATTCTAGATGAAAAACAAGAACTTCAAAAAAATTCATTATTATACAGAGATTTATTAACATTAAGTAAAAATAACAGTAAAATAATACCAATAATTTATTATGATAATAAAAACGGTTGTTTTGAAAATAATTATATTACAATATATAAAAATAAAGATCAATTATATTGGAAGATATTAAGCAATAATTCAACTATTGATTTTAGTGAGGATTTTGGCGAAGATCATGATTATGAGGACAAAATTATAGCTGTTAAGATTGATAAAATAGATAGCTTAATTACTCTAACTGAAATAGATGATGAAATATTATATGGAAATATATTTACAAGAGAAAATATGATTAAAGTATTACATCCATTAACAAAAAATAATATATATTATGAATAAAATTTTTATATATTCACATTATAATAAATAATGAGTATAATAGAATATGAAGAAAAATATGCTAAATACAAACAAAAATATTTAGAATTAAAACAAACAAGTGCTGTAGAAACATATGATAATAGAGAAGAATCAGAAATTTCTACTCAGCTAGGTGGTGCCATAAAAGGTAAGCAAATATATTTAGTAAGACATGGTGAGACAGATTGGAATGTAAAAGGTTATTGTCAAGGAAGTAGGAATAATATACCATTAAATAAGTTAGGAAAAGAACAAGCGATAAAAACTGGTAAATATCTAAAAGAATATCGACAAAAGGATGGTAAATTTGATTTAGTGTTATGTTCTCCACTAATACGAACTAGAGAAACATGTGATTTAATTTGTGAAAAGATTGGATATGATATGGATAAAGTTAAATATATGGATGAATTAAAAGAAAATGACAAAGGATTAGTATGTATTGGAAAGTCTCATGAAGAGTTAAGAAAGGATAAATTTTATAATGATTATTACAATGCACGAGATAGTATAAAAAAAATTAAAGATCCAATTGAAAGAAGCTTAAATTATGAAAAAATAATGAAAACTGTTGAAAAGAAATATGAAATAGAGAAAAAAGAAAATTTAAGAAAGAGAATTTATAAAATAATAAATTTTATAAAAAAAACCAATAAGAAGAAAATACTGATAGTAACACATGGTGGTTATATATTATATTTTTTACAGTATTTATTTAGTGTGCATAGAGTGCAACAATCTTACAGTGGCACAGAAAATTGTCATATATCCCTTCTGCAATATGTTAATTATAAATTTAATTTACTATATGGTCCATCAACTGAGCATTTTAATTTATATGATAAAAAATAATACTAACAGCTACATTCATTTATCCATTTCCAACCTTTAGAAACATGAAAATTCTCTCTTTTAAGGAATTCAGAAAATTTAACACAGGTTATAGTATTATCAGATCTTGAAAAGTAAAGTTTATCAATTTTAATGAATGAATTTGATGCTAATTCTTTTGAGCAATGGTAGCAGGGAGCACTTTCACACAATCTACCATTTTTATTAGTTCTAATTACTAATAAGTCTATTTTATTTTTTTTGTATCTACCAGATTTAACCAAATATTCTAATTTATCTAATGCATCTATTTCAGCATGTGTTTTAATTTTATTATTACCAAATCTACATCTTTCAGAATTTTCTCCGATAGCGATGTTTCCCTTTTCTTCGTAAAAGACATTGTTTTTTACTACTTATTTTAGACACAAAAGCGGCTATATGGCTAGAAAAACCAGAAGAATTACTTGATAATCTTCTTTTAATCAAATAATTAATAAAATTGTTATTACCATTAAGATTTTCAACTGTATATCCTCCTTTGAATAAGTTCTCTTCATTAGGTTCTTCTTTTAACATTTTTACTTTGTAAGAATCTTCCTTAATGTAATCTCGCCTCCGCCTAAAATAAGAATGGTGTTGTATCGTCGTCATAGATCTATGTATAATTATATATATATATAATCTAATTTTTAAATCTAAAAATCAATTTTTAATAATATTTAAAAAAAAAAAATAAAAAATATATAGTTAATATATATATATATGGAGGAATATCATAAATACTTAAAATACAAAACTAAATATTTACAATTAAAACAGAAAATAGAAAGAAGAGAAAATAATAAAGATAGTAACATGATTATGCCTGCACTTTCACCATTACAACAGATGCGCATAAATACATATGAAAATGAACAAGAAGGAGGTTTTACTTTAACAACTGGTTATTATGCCTTTTTTTGTAATTCAAAATTATTTACGGATTTTAAAGTAGGTAATCCTGCACCAAAATTGTCTGATATAAATACAAAATTAGGATATAAAGCATATTCATTTAAATTATTTACAAAAAGAACTTTAGATTTAGGTAAATTAGGTACAATTGGTAATAAACAAGGAAAAAAATTAAATTTAGTAATTCCTACGTCAATTACTGAATCTTTAAATAGATATCTGCAGAAAGTTGATGTGATGGACTATAGTGAGACTGATAAGAAGTCATTTATGGAAAGGTGGGCTCTGAGAGCTGGAATGCTTATGAAAGGAGTTACTCTTGGAATACCTGGTTTAGTTTTTATTTTAACTGTACCATTATTTGGTGATATTAGAGATTATTTTAGGAGACGTTCTGGACAATATAATCCAGATACAAAAAAAGATATAGAATTAGCATGGGATGAATATAGATTTTATAAAGATCTACCAGATATTAAAAAAAAAGAATTAGAAGATAATTTTTATAAATTATTTTTTGAAGGTAAAAAAATTACTAAGGAACAATATAAACAAAAAGAAATAGAAAAAATGAAAAAAAGAAAGGAAGATAAAATTAAAGAACTTCAGTCTAAAGCAATGACTGATAAAGAAAGAAAGGAACAAGAGGAAAGAGATACCACATATTATGATAAAAAAATTGCTGAAATTGATGCTGCTGATGCTCAACAATTATTAGATAAAGCAATTTATGAATTTAAAATAAGATCAATAAAAAAAGAAAATGATGATGAAAGAAGATTTAATTTGTCTCTACCATCAATACCTGTAATAAAAAATTTACCCCAAGATACTATAGTGCCTTCTATAGAATCAGAAGAAAAAGTAATTAATTCTACAACTGATGCTTTTGTTGATAAAGTATTAAAATTTTTAAATAAACAAAATTTTATTGATCCAACAACAGTAGAACAAACGATTCAAAATATTAAAAATAAAATATTGATGGATAGGTTACTAAATTTAAAAGGCGAACAAAAAACAATCAAAGAAGCTTATGATAATTTACCAAGAGAGCCACAAGCTGACGGAAAAAGAAAATTAATTTATACAGAGCAAGAAAAAAAAACTATTGTAGTGCCTTATACTGAAATGAAGACTAAAATAAATGAAGAAATAGAAAATGAAGTAGTAAATATGCCTACAAATGAAAAAGATTTTTATGAAAGAATAGAGGAAAATAATTATCTAGATAGACAAATTAGTGAAGGAACAAATATAGATAAGTACAATAAGGAAAATCAAATAGATTGTTGTGTAATTATTGATATCAATAGCGCTTCAAAAAATATATATAAAAGATATTATAAATTAAATAAGAGAAAAGATGATAAAGGAGTAGAGATAGTTGATGTGGAGATAATATAAATATATTTTTAATTATTTCATTAAAATATTTAGAAGGAAAATCATTATTAAATATACATATACAGCCATATAATTATACAAAATTATATAGGAAAAGAAAAGGTATGTTACATTTACGGAAATCTTAAAATTTACTATTTATACATGTTTATCAATTTCTTCTTTTATATTTAATAACTTTTAAGTATAAAACAAATTTACTATTATTAGTAATTTTATTTATTATAAAAAATTTATAAATTATATTTATATATATGGAATATCATAAATACTTAAAATACAAAACTAAATACTTACAATTAAAACAGAAAATAGAAAGAGGAGAAAATAATGAAGATAACAATATTATAGTTCCTGTTCGTTCTCCATTGCAACAAATGCGCATAGACACATATGAAAATCAACAAGAAGGAGGTTTTACTTTTTTAACAGGATATTATGCATTTTTTTGTAATTCAAAACATTTTAATGATTATAAAGAAAATACAGATTCTAAATTTTCAAGAGATGATATATATAATCTTTTAAATTTTAAAGGATATTCATTAAAAATATTTACAGGTAGAAAATTAACAAAAGCACAAGGAACCAAAATGCATTTAGTAGTTCCTAGAAATCCATTAATAACATGGTTAAAAAAAATAAGTCAAAAAGCATATATTGATTTTTTAAATTTTTTAGATGAAAAAGATTTTAAAAATTATTCAGATTTATCAGGAGATAATGCAATTCTTACAAATTTATATATATTAAGTAACACACTATTTTTACGAGATATTATAAGTGTAATACTAGGTATAACAAAACTTGCTATAAAATGCGCTTTATATATACCAAAATTGATAATTAAGAAATTTATAAAACTTGTTAGAGGGCCAACACCAAAAAAACCTAGAGAATTAGTATTTAGTGGGACTTTATCGCAGTTATATGAGTATTATTCAGAACAATATAATATTGAAAAAGCAGAAGCAGAGGAGAGAGTACGACAACGAAATAAAGAAATGGATCTACAAGAAAATTTAGAAAAAACGTATATAAATATAACTCCACTTATATATCTAACAGGACAAACCCCAGAATCAACAACCCCACCATCAACAACCCCACCATCAATAACCCCTGCATCAACAACCCCTGCATCAACAACCCCACCATTAACATTATTACCAGAATTAACTGATTTAAAATATGAAAATAAAAAATTTATATCTACCGGAAAACCTGATATTGATGAACAAATAAATGAGTTTTGCTATAATATATTATTAGGATTTAATCAAAATAAATTTATTGAATTAAATGGGTCTGAACAAAATCAAAATACTGAAATAAAAAAAATAATAGATGACTATAATAATCTAAATAAAATAGATTGTTGTGTAATTATTGATATCAATAGTTTTAAAAAAAATAAATATTTAAGACGTTATACACTAGGTGCAGATGGAAATATACAAAATGATTAAATAGAAGTATAAAAATAATTAATTCTTATTATTATTTAATCAATAGTATAAAAATCTTCTAAAACACATTCTTTAGTATCTTGTTCAAGTTTAGAGAGGTGATTTTGAATAATAGTGTCTTTAATTTTAGCTAATTCATTAATATTGATAACAAGTTCTCTAGCCCATTTATGGAATCTATTTTTAGCTTTAACATATTTAATTTTTTTATTAACCATATCAGCAGTGGTGGCATCAGTAATTTGTTTTATAGGGACATAATGTTCTTCATTAAGTTGTCCTAATCTAATAATAGTGCTTAAAGACATATCATCCCAAACATTAACAGTTGAAACATATTGAGTATTATTATGATAAATTAGAATTTGTATTTTATATATTCTAGAGATTACCATTAGAATCAATTCTGTTGGTAATCTAGACCAAGTATGATTAGAATACAAATCTACTAACATCATATCATAATTATATTTGTAAGATTTATTTTCATCTTTATCTAAAACTGTAGCAATATCATTTGAATTATAAAATATATTATAAAGAGATTGATGTATAAAAGGAAAAAATGATTCATCTTTAGCACATAAAGTCATAATAGCAGATACATTTTTTCTTATTTGTTCGGCATCACCATAACCAAGAATTTCTAGTGATTCAAATAAACAATTTCCCACATTAGAAGTTAATTTAGGAATATAGAGTGTTCCATCTCTTTTTAGATTTTCTTGTAATAAATATATTTCTTTATTTAGACCCTTTTCTATTACAACATCCATAAGGTATAATTTTTCTTCCATTGTAAGCTCCCTATTTAAAAAAGATTCCCAAGTTTCAATATCGCTTGTTTTAGGATAATATACATCTTCGGCTTCCATTTTATTATATATATCAATCTATTTTTAATTATTATCAATTTTTATTATTATAATAATATATAAATAGAATATCAAAAATACTTGAAATACAAAACAAAGTATTTACAATTAAAAGTAAAATTAACACAGTTAGGTGGTGCATTTAGATGGGTGGTTGAAGATCAAAGTAAAAAAGCAATAAATGATACTGAAACCATAAAATGTATAATTTTATATACTTTTATATAAAATTGTAATATATACTTTATACCTTCTTTTATATGTGTTTTATATTTTCTTAATCCATTTATTATTACTATTTTACCATTTGAATATTTTTTATTAAAAATTCTATCATTTCATATCCAAAACGTGTTAATCTATCTTTGTATGCTATTATTACCTCTTCTATTTCTCCTTTTATTGCTTTTTCCATTATTTCTTGCAGTCCTTTCCTATTATAATTTAATCCTGAATCAATATAAGATAACTTTTATCACAAATTCAACAAACTTAGTAAATAATATTTTGATTATTATTAGAAATTTTAGTTTCCAATAATTCTAGCAAATCTTTATAATATTTAATTTGAGCAACAGTAAGATAATTAATATTTTTTGAATCCAAATCAACAAGTAGGATAAGTATATCAGAAATATCTAGTTTAGGATCAACTGAAGAAGGTTGTTCTAATAGGGAATCTATTTCTGTAATATTTTGTTTATAATTTTTATAATTAGTAATAAAATCATTTTTATTTGTTTCAACATTTAACTTATCAATATTTTTACAAAAGTCATATAGAACGATATTACTCATAAAATTATAATATAATATATAATTTTATATTTAACCTAAAATAATTTAGTAAAATAATTCATAATTAGTAATTTTATAATTTATATCTATATTACCATCATTAAAAACGAGTTTTAATTTTTTATTTTTCTTTTCTTCTCCTGTATCTGTATCAATAAAATCAGTTATTGAGGTAATTTCAGTATCATTTTTATTTTTTTTATAGATGGATGGTTTAATAGAGGATATATTATTAAGTAGTTTTACTTTAGATCTATTATAGAGAGATAGTATATAACCAATATTATTTTTATAAAGTAATAATTTATCTTTAATTTCTTTATCTTCAATAGCTTTTAATTTATTAGAATAATCAATACTAGAAAAAATAGTTTTTGTATCTTTAAATTTGTCTAATAATTTATATAAATTATTATGGAATAGTTTAATATTATCAAGATAAGTTTTTTGTTTTTCAACTATAAATTTAGCGGCGATACTTGGAGTAGCAAAATTATAATCACATACAAGATCAGATAGTTGATTATCAATTTGGTGTCCTACAGCAGAGATAGTAACAAATTTACATGAATGAATTTCCTGTAATAGATTAAAATCAGAAAATCCGATTAAATCTTCATTACTACCACCTCCTCTGGTTATGAGTAGAACATCAATATTAGTAAAATTATCATTAAAATATTTAATACCAGAAATAACAGAAGCAGGACACTGCTTACCTTGTACAAGAGCATTTTTAATATAAATATTACCAATACAAGAATCAAGTTTAAAAGTTTGCAGGATATCTTGTAGCGCAGCACCTTCTAAAGAAGTTATAATACCAATATTATAGGGAAAGGGCGTAATAGATTTTTTATTAAGAGTCCAACCTAAATTAATAATTTTATTTTTTAGTTCAACGAAACCGTTCATATAATTACCAGAACCTATTTTTTCTATTTTTTTAACATTAAAATAGATAGAAAGATTTTTTTTCATTATTGAGAGAAAACCTGTAATTTTAATTTTATCACCATCTTTAACATCATTATGAGTTTTATTCCAAAAGATACAATTAATTTGATAATCTTGATTTTTAACGGTTAGATAGAGATGTTTATCACTTGGCTTAATAGAGATAATTTCACCAGTAATTTCATTAAAACTAGTTTCAGCGATTATATCAGATAAAAAATCTGTTATTTTTTGAATATTATTATCTTCCATAGTAATAATATATAATATTATTCTTTTAACCAATTATTTTTATATTATTCTTTAACATATTTATTAGATACTCTTGATTTTTTTAAATCACCAACTTCAGCCATTAAATCTCTAACTTTTTCTATTTTTTCATCATTAAATGGAGGAAACCATAAATCATTAACATAAACATCAACATTAATTTCATCTTGGGTTGTTAATTTAAATATATATTTTTTTAAATTATCATCCCAAACAAAAGGACGATATTTAAGAACAATAGGACAAATAACGCCACCAGTATGAAAAGCGCCTGTTCTAAAACGAAATATAGTTTCATGATTACACATACCACCTTCTGGAAACATAAGTATTCTTTTATTAATTTCTAAATATTCTTTAATTTTATTTACCATATTTGTATCTTTACCTCTTTTAAATACTAATAAATTACATTTATCGACAAGTCTTCTACCAATTTCTGTTTTTTTAATAAATTCGCTTGTGACACCCCCAGCTTTAAATAAGTAAATGAGGATAAAACAATCTAAATAGTTAGTATGATTAGATATAAGAATTATTTTTGAGTTTTGATCTTCTTTTTTTTTCCATTCGACAATATTATTTTTATAAGTTATTGGATTATTATTTGTATTATCAATTAGATTAATTTTAATATTGAATAATCTAAAGAAATATTCAACCATACTATATATATCTTCTTGTGTAACAGCAGCTATTAATCTATTCATAATTGAAGTAAATTTAACCATAGCAAAGGGTAGAGTATAATAATTAATACTTGATGTATTTTCTGATAATCTAACTGATTTTATATCAATAATATTTTGATAATATTTTGAATTAGTTAATCTATTTTCTGTTAGAATTTTTGTAAATGGTACATTACATAATGGGCATTTTTTTTTATTATTAATTAAATAATAGCTTATACATTTTTCATGCATTAAATGATTACATGGTAATAAAACGACTATTTTTGTTGAATTATTAAAATAATTATTACAATAACAAATATGATTTACAAGAGCATCATTATAATTTATTTTATCTTCAGAACTTTTTTTATTATTATTTCTGTTATTATCAATATCCATAAATATTATATAAATAATATATAATATTTTTCTTATTTTAACTAACATTAATTTAAATTTTTCTTATAAATAAATTATTTTTTTTTCTATTACTAATAATATTTTCTGGTATTTCTTCTTTTTTAATTTCAATATTTTTTTTTATTATAGTATCATCATGTTTTAATTCATTATTTTGATTTTTTTCATCATGATATGTAATATTAATATTTTGATTTGTTTTATATAATTTATCAAAATTATCATTATTAAATGATTCTTTAAATAATTTATTTTCATTAGAAAGAGTTATTAATTGATTATTGATATTTTTAATTTCTTCCTCCATGATATAAACTTTATTTGATAATGCTGTCATTATATCAGAAGTATGTTTAAGAGTATCAACTAGGATATTTTTATCAAGATTATTTATATTATCCTCTGAGTTATTAAATAGATCATTCATTAAGATATAATAATAAATAAAAAAAAAAAAATAAACTCTATACGGTAATTTTAAAAAGTTTTTATATATAATAATTTTATTAAATAAAAAATGCTAACAATAATTAATTTAATAAATTATTTTACTGGTTCTTATGTAAATAATATTGTACTAATTTTAGTGACTGTAGTAATATATTATTTTATAATAAGTAAATATTGGAATTGTATTGAAAATAATATAGCTTATATTGTAATTCTAATTATGGTGCTTTTGATTGATCTTATTACAATTTATCTTATATTTAGTGAGCCTCATAAATTTAATTTTGATAAACTTAATAAGAAAAATAAACTTAAGAAAAATAAAAAGAAAAAAAATAATTTAGAATTAAAAAATAATTTAGAATTAAAAAAAAATAATGATAATAATTCAATAGAAGTTTATGATGAAAATAAAAGTGTTAGTTTAAATACATATAATAACACTGATGATAAATAATTATATAAATTAATTTAGAAAATCTTCTAATTGTTCTTCATCGTTTAATTTATTTTTAGGCTCCACTTCTACATTTTCTGTATTTTGAATATTTTCTGTATTTTGAATATTTTCTGTATTTTGAGAATTTTCAGTATTTGTAGGGAATAATCCAGGTATATTTAAATTTTGTATTTTTTCAAGTTGTTCATTATATTTTTTTTGTAAATTAACTTTAGAGGATCTAATTTCTCTAAATTTACCTTGTTTTTCTCTTAATTTTCTTCTTAATTCTTCTCTATGATATTGTTTTTTTTCTTCTTCTGTCATATTTTTTGTAGTATCTTCTTTTTCAACCATATATTCAGCAGGATTTGGTGTGGTAGTCATTTTACTAAGTAAATTATTTCTTTCTTGAGGAGTTAATTTCATACCTTTTTTACCTAATGATGTTTGTCCGAGAGATTTCATTAAATTTTGAATATCAGCGTTTGATAGTTTTGAAGAGTTTAATTGACTTGCTAAATCTGGATTCATAAATATTATAAGTTTTGATAATATTTATTTATTTATATTTATTTTTTTTATATTTTTTTTATTTTCATTTAAAACAATATGAATTGATAAATTATCTAAATAAGAATTAATTAATGATGGTTCTAAATATGTATTAATATCTAAAATTTTTGAGATAATATTATGATCTTCATCATTATATAGAAAGTTTAGTTTAAATTCATTCATTTCCTAATATATATAAATATATATATTATAAATATTAATCAATTTTTATTAAGTTGAGGTTGAATTAAATTTTGTAAAACTTCTTTTTGGAGCAGTATTTGAAGGTGCTGATGTAATTATTTTAACTAAATTATAAATAGTGGCTGGAATATTTGATTTTGATAATAAAGTTCTAAATGAACCTCCTACTGTTATAACTGATGTATCAAGTGCACTTATACTCATTGTATAAACAACACCAGGATTTGTGCTGTCTGCAGTATCACTTAATAATCCTTTAGTAGTAGGAGAAGCATTATCACCTGTTCTATCTATAACTTCCCATGTGTTAGTATTAATTTTATAGAGAGCAATACTATTTGCAGTTAAACCACCTGCTTTAATGAAATATCCACCAATCCATAAATCACCACTAGTGGTAGCAGTAGATTTTAAAAAATCTAAAGCAAAAACACATGGAGATGCATATATAGGAGAAGATGCCGGAACTTCTTGCACACCATCACCTAAAGCAGAAAAACCAACACCTATAGTATATAGTGCGATATTGTTACAAGTTATTCCTTCGAGTGTAATAAAACCACCACCGATAGCTATAATATTATCAGTAGTTTTTTTAATGACATTAATTGTTCCTGCATTACTTGAGCTTAGCAAATTTGTCCATGTAGAAGTTGTTGTATTATAGCTATAAAATAAACAATTATTACTACCTGCACCACCTACACCAGCAACATATATAATATCTCCAATAAGAATTATTGAATTAATAGTAGTTGTAGAAGCATTAACTTGACCATCTGTTGTTCCGTTTTGGACAATACTTGTATTAATTGTCCATGTAGATGGTGTTGCAAAATTTAGTAATGCTATATTAGCGAATGAACTAGTTCCTCCAATAGTAGCATTAGAAAAAGTGCCTGCTATAACTAATTTAGTTGTATCAACTGAACCATCAGTATTATTTAAAAATGCCATACAATTAACAGTACTATTTGAACTAAAAGAAATAGTGCTTAAATTATTAAAAGTAGCATCTCCAGTAGTTGAATTATTTAAATTAGGATTAAAATACATTATATTGGTTGCTGTGAGAGGATTTGATAAAACAAATTGACCACACACATACTGAATATTACCATTATCATATAAAAATTGTTTAATAGTAGCAGGAGCAGTAGAATTTGAAGCAGGATAACCTCTAACTTTTGGATCTTTAATACATCCAATATAATTATTACTATTAAAAATATATTTAAAATTTGATGTAGATACAGAAAAATTTGACCAAGTTATTCCTCCTTTAGGAGCGATATTAGTCCCTCCACAACTTAAAAATTCTGGTTTTCCGCCTACATTTAATGTTGTAATAACACTATTTTGACTTACTAAATATGACATTGTATATAATAGTTAAATATTTAAAATTATAAATTATTTATATCAATTAAAATACTATAATTATTTTTAGATTCATTATTAAAGATATTATTTATATATTTTATTATTTTTTTAAAAGTTATTTTATTTAAAATTTCACAAGAAATCTTTTTTAAATTAAAAATATTATAATTTTCTAATATAGAGGATACATATTTATCTGTTTCATCATCTAAATTAATATAATCTTTATAATAATATAATAATTTACTTTTTTGTAACGATAAAAATTTATCTTTATATTTTTCTATATTTTTTTTAAAATCTTCTATAAAATAAATATTAAAATTATTAATACATTCTTTAATTTTATTAATATCATATGTAGATTGAACAATATAAATAAGAAAAAAATAATTATAATCATTATATAAATAGTTTTTAGTAGTGCATCCGACAATATAACCAAGTTTATAAGTTGTTCTTAATTTATCGAATAAAGGTTCATTAATAATATCAGAAATAAAACTAGATAAAAATAAATATTTTAATTTTTTTTTTATATCAGCTAAAACTATTAAATCTCCCATAAAATTAATTTTTATTTTTTTTATTTCATAACATTCATACAAACAATTATTAATTTCTTTAGGATTAAATTCATCTTTTTTAAGAATATAATTACTTATTTTACCTTTTAATTGTTTTATTCTATCATCTTTTTTAAAAATAGTTTCATTTGTTGAAATAATTTCAAGAAGATTATCAAAATATATTTTTTGTTGAACAGGTTCGAACATATCTGAAGTATCACTTTGTGATGTAATCATAGTTTGTAAGCCTTTAAGATTTTTTGTTTCATTATTAATATTAAAATTACCCAAAAATAAGATATATTCTTTTGAAAATATGAATAATGATTTTATTTTTTCTTTGAATTCATTAAAAGATATATTTTTTAAATAATCTATAATTTCGTTTGGTTTTGCTTCGTTATTTATCAATATACTTAAATATATATTAACTAATTGTGTAGGACTATTATATTTTTTATTATAATAAATATCAATTAATTCATCAATAACATTAATAAAATATTTTTGGTTATCATCAACAAATATATTATTAATAAATTTATTAATATCATTTATAAAATTAGTTAATAGATAATTAAGACAATTATAATTATAAATAATAAATTCATTATAAAAAAATATATTAAAATCACATTTATAATAATTCATATTAGAAGTATAATAATTAATAATCTTCTCTAAAAATTTTTTATAGATAGTTAATAAAATTTTATTATCTGATTTAATAAATTCATTATTTTTTTTTAAAATATAAATTTTACAGAATGGTTTTTCATATTTATTAGTATGTAAAATATAAACTTCTTTTTTATTATCTTTAAAAAATAATTTAGGAACTGCTTTTTTATTAAAAATCTTATATAAAAGTTCATATTTTACTTCAAAATCTTTAATAGATATGGATTTATAAAAATTAAAATTTAATTTTTCTTTATTAATAAATTTTTTAATATTTATTTTAAAAAAATCAGTATTATAATATTTGCTTTTTTCAAATTTAATTTTATCAAAATTAAGATTAATATTAGAAATAAATTTTAAAAGATAATTTTTAATATTTTTTTTATATATTTTATAAATATCATCATTATAATCAATAATTTTATATTTTCTAATAATAGCATCATTAATATTACTAAAAATCATATTTTCTACAATATTTATAGCAGTATCAGAAGCTGAAGAATTATTATGATATAGAAAGTCTAATAATTTTATTGATTGATAATTAATATAAAGATTTTTAAAGGTTTTTTTATCAATATTTAATAATTTATCTAAAAATGAATAAAATATACCTATTGTTTTAACTAAATTATCTACATTATTTTCATACAATTTAATTTTAATATTAATAATTCCTTCTAAATCAAAATAATAATTAACACTAGAATATAAATCTTTTATTAAATTTTTTTCTTTTAAATGGAAAGTTAATGATTCTTCATATTCTGTGCCTATTAAATATGATAAAAAATTAATTAGTTGATAATCAATATTATTAGATTCATTACATTTAATTAATAAAAAAATATCTAAAAAGTTATGTTCTGATATTGAATTAAAAATAATAAAATTATTATTTATAAAATTTATTTTTTCATTTGATATATTTAATTCTTTTTTTAATCTAGGTTCAATATCATTAAAATAAGGTATATAAGTAGTTATCATTTTATTCATATTAATTGAATCAACAATACAAACATAAAAATTATCTGTTTTATAATATTTATTATAAAATTTTATTATATCTTCTTTTGTAATTTTTTTTAAACTATCTAAATTTCCTGTTCCAAATTTTGCATATTTTGAATTTTGATTTTTAATAAATTTTTTAAATAAATCATCAATAATCCAACTATCTGATAATATATTTTTTTTATGCTCTGAATCAATTATTTCCATTTCAGATTTTATATATTTCATGTCTAATATTGGTTTTCTAAAAAACCAAGATAACATATCAACCCCCTTTTCTAAAAATAATGAATCTAATTCTATATAATAACATGTAATATAATTTGATGTATATGCGTTATTAATTCCTCCACATTTTTCTAAATATGATGAAAAATCTCTACTATCTGGATATTTTTCACTACCCATAAATAATAAATGTTCTAAAAAATGAGCACATCCTGGAAATTCATCATCATAATTACCAGCTTTAACTCCAATACAACAAGCAGATTTATTTATTTTAGGATCAGATACAAGAATAACTTTTATTCCATTCTTAAGAATAATACCTTTAATATTTCTTTTATCATTTATAGCTAATTTAATATCAATGTTAAAATCGTTAATATTAATACTTACCATATAATATACTTTATAAAATTTTTATATAAAAAATAAACAGTAATAAAAATTTATGAATATTAATAAACAGTAATAAGAATATAAAAATGATTGAAAATTATATAATAGATACAGATAATACAATATTTGAGGACAGTATTTTAGATCATGAAAAATTTATAAATAATAAAGAAATATATGATATATATAATAATGCTGTAGATGAGCCATTGCATAAATTTTGGTTTAAGTTAGATACAACAAAATTTTTAAATTGTTATTATGAATATAATATATTAACATTTGTAATAAATGATAAAAATAGTAAAATAAAAAAAACGATTGATTATATAAACAAAATAGCAGATAATATAAAACAAAAATATATAACTCATCTAAATCTTACAGAAACAGATTATGATAATATTGATATAGAATTACCAATTAAACAATATGATAATTATCCTTCAATCGTTAAATTTTATAATAAAAAAAAATCATTATACAATGAAAATAATCAAAAAGAAGAAATAACAAATCTTAGTTCAGGTATTAAATATCTACTTTTATTTGAAATAAATTATTTTAAAATTATTAAATCTAACAAAAATTTTACTATTAAATTTTTCTTTAATATACTAAAAATACAAACTCAAAAATTATTTAATATTGATGATTATTCTCTAAATAAAAATATTATATTACCTCCACCACCACCACCTCCTCCAATGTTTATACCTATTAATTATAAAATTAGTAATGATAAAATTAATAATGATAAGATAAATAATGAAAAAATAAGAATAATAATTTCAGAAGAAGAATTATTAAATAAAAGAAATGAATTAAAATCAATTAAACAGGAATTAAATAAAATAGATGAAAAAGAATCAATAAATGATTTTACTAAAGATTTAATAATGCAGAAAAATCTATTAAAAGAAATAAAAAATAAAAAGAAACTCAAAAAAATTAAAAAAAATAAAAAATCTAATATTGAACTAGAAAGAGAATTAGAAAGAGAATTAGAAAGAGAATTAGAAAGTAAAATATAAAAAATTATATATATGAATTAATAACAAATAATATTTTTGAGTTCATTAAAAATAGAAATTAATTGTATTAATTCATCAGCACCATCATTTATTTTTTTTTCAATATTACTAAATTCGAATAATATATTAGCCTTTTTATAATCCTCTAATTCATTATTATTAACAATATAATCTATAACTTTAATTAGAATAGAATTAAAAACATAACCTTTAGAAACAATTTCATTTGTAATTTCCATAATAGAATTTATATTATTTTCTTCTTTAATTTTTTTAATATAACTTAAAAGAGTTTCATCATTAATATATTTACATATTTTATATATATCATTTTTATTAAATAAAATAGTATTATCTGTAGCATAATATTTTAAATTTTGTAATAGAATAATACTTTTTCTAAAATCTCCATTAGATATATCAGCAATTGTATATAATCCATCATCACTAATAGATATTTTTTCTATATCCGAAATTTGTTTTAGTTTAATAAAAATATTTTCTTTTTTTATTGGTTTAAATCTTATTTTAACACATCTACTATTTATAGGTTCAATAATTTGATTAATATAATTACAAATAAAACAGAATCTAGTTATATTTGAAGTTTCTTCCATAACTTTTCTAAGTGCTGCTTGTGCTTCTTTTGTCATTGCATCTGCTTCATCTAAAATAATAATTTTATAAGGAGGACAAAGGTAATTTGGATCACTAGTTCCAATAGCAGTTTTAGCAAAATTAATTATTTTGTATCTAACAACATTAATACCTCTTTCATCAGATGCATTTAATTCTTTAACTCTTTCATTAACACGATTAGGACCAAATAATTCATTACATAAAGCTAATATAGAACTAGTTTTTCCAGTGCCAGGACTACCATATAATAATAAATGTGGCATTTCTCCTGTTCTTAAAGTATTTAACAAAATACTTATACCTTCATCTTGAGAAATAATATTATTTAATTTTTTTGGTCTATATTTTTCTATCCAAGGTATTTCATTATCTAAATATTTATACATATTATATATAATTGTTATTATATGATTAATATATCAATATTTTTAAATATAAGATATTTTTAAAAATATATAATAAAATTTTATTCGTTTTTTATCAAATAAAAAAACAATATACTATTATAAATAAAAATGAGTCAAGCTTTTACAAGAATTTTAGATAATCAATCAAATAAATTACTTGCGAATTTACCAACAGTAGATGTTAATCTTCCTGCACTACCAATTCAACCAATACCTTCACAAATGCCTTTACAAGTTCAATTAGCGCCAGATGTACAAGTTGGTGAAGGAAATCAAGAATGTAAAAATATTAAATTATTTGGATTTGAATTTACAATATATACATTAATTTTAATTTTAGTTTTAGTATTATGTGTCGGATATTTTCTATATAAATATTTCTTTACAAAGACAGATATAGTTCTTTATAAAAAAAATTGTAAAAAAGAATTTAAGAAAAATAAATTAACAAATAAAGAAGAAAACGATGAAAGTGAAGAATCAAATGAATTAGGCTCATCCGCTAATACTATAGATAATTAAAAATATTTATCTTATATTTCTATTAAAATAAAATTTACTTATATCAATTGGTTTTGAATAAGTATAATATTCTTTATTATATATTTTTGTTGATTCATAATAATCTGGATTAAAATTAGGTTTCTTATTATATTTATAATAATATTCTTCAAATAATTCATTTATATTATCTATATATTCTTCATCAACATCTAATTCTAATAATCTTCTTTTTAATAACATTAAATTTGGTTTATTCCATATAGGTTTTTGATTAACTAAATTATTATTCATATATATTTCATCAAAATTATTTTTTTTATAATATTCTTTAATTAAATTAAATTTATCTAATTCACTTTCTTCAATATAATCAGAAATATTCTTATTTTTAACATATTCTTTTAATAATTCATATGAATTATCATATTTTTTTTTTAAATTAAAGCTACCATAATCTGAACCAAGTAATATTGAAAAATTTAATAAATCTTCCTCATTAAATATAATATTATAATCTATTTCTAATCTTAATTTTGATTCTATTGTTGTTATCAATTTATATAACTCAATAACCTTAAATTTTTGATTATAAGATTTTCTCATAATTCTTTGTGCTCCAAATATTAACATATCACTATCATCTGATATTATGCCAAATATATATTTATTTTTATTTAAAATATATGAACATAAAGGATCTGCTTCACCTTCTGCTCTGATACACGGAATACCTAATAATTCTAATATTTCCATCCAATCTAATATAAAATAATCTTTCAATATAATTGATTTTTTATATAACTTATGATACTCATTATTATTTTCATCAATTGATGATCTCCTCGGATAATTTTCATTATCATCATCTTCTAAATTATGATCTTCTAAATTATTATGATCTTCTAAATTATTATGATCTTCTAAATTATTATGATCTTCTAAATTATTATGATCTTCTAAATTATTATGTTCTGGAGGTGTTCCAAAAATAATTTTATCTTGTATATTATAATCACTATCATCAGAAGTATAATCTTCATTATTTAAATCTTTTACTGATTTTCTAATTTCTCTAAGTTTTCTAAGATTAATTTTTAAATTATATCTTCTTTCTTCTATTTTTTTCTTTTTTATTTCAGGTGATCTCCCATCAAAAATAAAAATAGGTATTATCATATTTTTTAAATAATAAATTAAAGAATTTAATAAACCATGAATATGACTAATATTTAATCCTGTATCACTAATAACTTCTTTTTTTTTTGACCTTAGGTAAATTAATTGAGTATATATATGTTGTATTCCATCTATTATACAAGATTTTTTTTTTATTTCTCCTATATTAATTGTTTCATAAACATCTGAAAAGTTATTCGTTATAAATTTATATAATCCTTCTACTCCCATATAAATATATTCTTATACAATATATTTATATATAAATATAAAAATTTAGATTCAGTTTTTTTTACTATAATTATTTATTTATTTATATAATTGTTTATTTCTGTAATACTATTTTTGCAGATAATTCTTATTTTCTTTGAAATACATTTTTTATCTTCATAAATTATAATATTTTTTTCTAAAAATTTTAATAAATTAATAAAAATATCATTATTTTCATTATTACCAATTGAATTTTGTGGTAAAATTACAGAAATTAAACAGGTTAATTGTTGAATAGCTTTTTCAACTCTACTATAATATTCTTGATCTTCATCCTCTTTGTATTTTATTAAATTTTCTAAATCATTAATTATACTTACTAATATTTTCTTTTCAATTAATTTAGTATTATACAGTGTGCCAATTAATATCATTGATTTTTCACTTTTTTCTCTAGACCATAATTCATCATCATATTTTAAAGTTTCCATATAATCTTTCTTAACAGCTGTTAATAATAATCTTCTAAAATATATTTTCTCATTATCAGCTGTTAAAAAATATGTTGATTGTAATTCACTACATAATGCAGCAACTACTGGTCTAATCTGTTCGCTATCTCTTTTAATTTTAAAAATACATTGTGATACAAGTTCAGATAATTCATCATAATTTTGAAATACAATCTCTCTGATTGATGATACTATTTTAGTAAGATTCTGAGCATGTAATTTATTTAAAGCTTGTGTAATTTTAGATTTAGTTGTATCTTCTTTAATTGCATTTTTAAATACATAGGTAGAATTTCCTTTAGCAGCATTTTGATTTAAAACATTATTAAATGTAAAATTATTAAAAAATGATACAACTTCATTATTCATTGTTGTGTTCGTTTTTATTTTTTCTAACAGTAATTCATGATTATATGCTTTATATTCCATTATTATATATATAACTTATTATCTTTAAATAAATATATCAACTTTTAGATTCATATATAATACTTCCATCATAATACACACGTAAAATATTATTAGACCATAATTCATATCTTATTTGAGAACAAAAATCTGGTATAAAATATTCTTTATTTGGTTGAAAATATTTCAATAATGCCATTACTATTGTATCATGACTACACAAAAATGAAAATTTTATATTATCATTCTCTAATATATTAAGAATTTTTTTAATTAAATTTTTTACTAATAATCTTGATAAACTAATCGTATATAATTTATTATAATACATATTTGTAATTACATTTAAGATTGTATCGTATTTTTTTGTCCAATTTTTTGGTAATGGATATTTATGAACTTTATAAATTGATAATACACTCTGTATTCTAAAGTAATCATGATTATTTTTTATTCTATAACCAAATATATTATATATTTTCTCATTAAATTTTTCTAAAAACTCTTCCTCTAAATCTAATTCAACCTTTTTTTCTGATTCTAAATATTCTTCTAATACATCCTCTTCCAATGAAAGCTCGTCCAACACATTTGTTTCATATTCTAAATCTAAACATGATAAAAAATATTTAGTTGTTGATCTAGTTCTCTCAAAATCACTAGAACCTATATATATACTATCTCTATCTAAATTAAAATTAAAATAAGATTTATATCCATTAAAAAACTCTTCTCCAGCTAATCCACTATAAATTTTACCAATATTTGTTAAAACTGCTGCATGAACTTGATTATCATAATCTAATTTATTTCTCCAATAGGAATTATCCAATTTTGGTAAAAATAGTAATGGTTCTCTTGGTCCATGTCTTACTACACAAACTAATTTTCTAATATAACATAATTTGTGATTAAACAAATAATTCTTTTTTCTAATAAGTAAATGGCAATGTTCTATATTTTTAACAGTTTTAATTACAACAGGATTTTGAAAAATAATATAATCATGTATATCTTTATTTATAATGTTGTTGGTTAACAACAGGTTTTCAATATAATCATTGGTATATTTACGATTAAAACACCAAATTACATAACTTTGTAGATTACAAGGTCCTTCATAAGGATATTTGTTTTTAACCAAATATATATTTTCATCTAATTGATAAATAATATTCTTAATCAAACTATTTTTTAATTGTTCTAGCTTAACACTTTCAGAATTATTATTTAATAATTTACTTAATGTATAAAGAACTTCAGAATAATAATTTTTTTGGATAGATATTATTTCAACATTATGAGAAATATATTCTGGATCAGTTATGTGTGGAAAGTTAATTATCATAGTCTTGTAATGATTAAAATATTTGTTAAAAGAAGATATAAATTGAACCATAATAATTATAATCTATAATTATTATCTCTATATAATAAAAAAATTATTTACCTTTTTTACTAAGTTTTCCAGTAATATTTTTAATATTCTCTTTCTCAGTAAAGAATTTAGCCTTACTTTCACTCAAATTAGCTTCTACTTTTCTAAAAACATAATATCTATTTAAGAATGAATATTCATAACATTTTGTATTAATTTCACTAGGTGTATAATACTTATAAACATCATTTGAGAATTTTCTATTTGGCGTAGCATCTATTTTACTAGCAATACTTAAATATTCCCTATTATTATTAAACATATTTTCAAAACTATCTGTTTCAACTAACATTAAATTACATTTTTCTTTTAATGCTTTGATTATAAATTCTGGATATACTAAATATTCTGTAAGATATACTCCTTCTTCCGAAACCCATCCCATATGTACGTCTATAGCCATTCCTAAATTACTTTTATCATTATCATCATATTTTTTAATTATGTCAAATAATAATTTTTTTTCACCATTCTGATTGTAATATGCAGCATGATTCGTTTTATCTTTTAATAGTTCTTTAATCTTGTTTCCATCAAAAGTTTGAAATACAAAATATCCTCCATCCCGTAAATACATATTTATATTAGTACATAAATTTTCAAAACTATTTTCATCTACTAAAAAATAATGAAACGCAAATCCACAATTAAATCTATCAAATAATACTCTTTTATCGTCAAAAGTAAAAAATCTATCATAAATATTTTTAGCATCATTGTTTAATCTACCAAAAAGTTTAATCTGTTCTTCATACTGAAGAAGATTACAAGGGGTGCCAGGAACAAAATACATAGGTGGATAATTAGGTTTTTTTGATCTGAGAAATTTATATCTACTTAATGCTCCATCAGAAGAATTTAAAAGAGTCTCTATATCAGGATCAATACCAACAACTAATTCAGCTGTAACATAATAGAATTTTTGTAAATCACCACCTCTACCAACTGCTAAATCTAATATTTTATATCCTGTCTTTTTACCAACATAAAAAGGATTCATATACATATAAATTAAATTTGATTTAATATAATTATGAAATTTAGCCATATCTTCAACTAATTTTGATTTTTTTTGATAATATACATTCTGAGTATTTTCTCTTTTAATTATTGAGAAATCAATTTTGCTTCTAATTTTTTTAATAGTTTTATCATACAGTTCATCGTTTGATAATTCAATAAAATCTTCCATCAATACTGGATTATTTATACTTCTCCATATTAATAACGCTGTTTCAGCATAATTACCATATCTTCTCTGAAATTTTTGAACTGATTCTGTCTTATCATAACGAGTTTTAATAGGAATCCAACGAAATTTATCATTCATATCATCTGTTAAATGATATATGAACTCAACAACTGTCTTGTCAAATATTTGCTTTCCATCTATACTTCTAGCTACACCATCTTCTCCTAAATAAATATAGGCTTGATTTACTCCTTCAACTGTATTGAATAAAACAGGTCTTTCAACCCCTCTTGTTGTTTGTCCTACATATAGATTACAAATTTGATATGGTTTATTCTTTATAACATCCTTAATTGAATTATCATATATTGTTAATATTTTTCCAGTAATTTTATCCTTTTCAAATTCTATGTAAAAATCAACTGAATTTTTAGAAGGTGGTTTCCATTTGTAATCAATTAATTTAGTTTTCTCATTTTCTACAATATATTTCTGTTCTGATGGTTGATAAATTAATCCATCTAATAAATAAGGACATTTAATTGAATTATCATTCGTAAAACTCCTCCATAAGAAACTTGAATAAGCAAATATTTCATTATCACTTACTCCATTAGATTCTATAAAATATTTTCTTCTAACTATCATAGACGGACTTTTAGTATTTTTAATTTCATTATCTATATCATCATAAAACTTAATTAAATTATCATGATGGTATTTTATCATAATATCTCTTTTAGTAAAATCTAGTTTTTTATTCTCTTTTAGATATTTATGCTCATACTTTAACTTGTTTATCTGTATAATAATATCATCCGCATATTCTAATCGTTTCATCAGATTAGCTTCTTCTCTAATATCATTATTACAATGAATAATACAATCAAAACACATGAATAAATATTTATTATATTTCTGTAAAAAGATTAATTCACCATCTATTATACTATTATTATACTTTTTATCAACATTTAAACCAGTATCTTTAACAATTAAATTTGTTGTTAATAAATAACATCTTTCATCAAATATAATTAAAAAATGTCTATCTCCGTCAGCTTTATCTGTGACAGTATATTTATTAGGTAATTTATCAGCAATATGTTGAACTTCAAGATTTACGGGCTGCCTACCATATAAATTTGGTTTTTTTTCATCTAAACCTAAGATATTTCTATATTTAGATAAAACATTATTACTCATAGATCTTGTAATTATATAATTTGATTGTTGGATTACCTTAATAATAAATTCAGAAACAGAAAATAGATTTTTAGTAAAGGTAGATTTATCATTAATATTACATTCTACTTCAATTTCATAATTAAGTGGTATTTTTTCTAATAAATTAATTTCATGTGAAGTTCTAACATTTGTTAAATCAATAGAAAATACATTTTTATCTTTTGTTATATAATAAGTTGTTCTTTCTTTTAATCTATAGAAAATATCATAATCATTTTGATCGTAGAATTTATTAATTTTTTTTAATTTCTTCATTTCTTCTGAAGTAATTTTTTCTTCATTATCCATCTTAACTTTCATATAAATATCATCTAATTCTATATAATCACCATAATTTTTAATTTTTTTCATAATTTTAATTTTATGATTAAATTCATCTCCCGAATCAACGTATCCAACAAGAATACTGAAAACTAGATGATTTTTTCTCATATGAAGCATTCCTAAATATTCATTAATTTTTTCAAGATCATTTATAGATACACGATAATTGATAGATTTACCACTTTTTTCAAATTCTTTTAATCTCATTATAATATCTAATGAAATTTCAGATTTTTTTTTATACTTTTCTTCATTCTTTTCAGTTATAATTGATAATACACTATTTAATTGATTGAATTTATCTAAGGTTAAAATATTTATACCAACATTTTTTGAACCAAAAAAGGAGACTTCAAATTCGTTAATCTTATTATCATATTTTTTAACAAGATTATCTAATTTTGTAGTCTCTTCTTTAGACAATAAATCTATTATATTAATCATTATTAGTTATATATATACTACATATTATATATTAATTTAATTAAAATTTCATTTTTTATTGGAATAAAAATTGATTAAATATTTAAATTATAGTATATATATATAGTATAAATGACAAATATATTTGAAGAATATGTCCCAATTATTTATAAATTAGAAAATAATAAAAAAAAAAAAATTTTAGATACTTCTAATGATATTCTATTTTCTAATAATATCGCATATCCAGAATTAAATCTTGGTTTTCATCATTATATTCACCAAACTAAAGATAATACTGGTGAAAAAATTAATTTATTTGAAAATAGAAAGAAAGTTTATTTAGTGACATCTTTATTTGAAAAAAATATTGATATTCAAAATAATAAGGAAGATAATTCTATTAATACAGCTCTAAAAACATTTATACAAAAAAGTATTATTAAAAAAAATGATTATGTTAATGTTCTAAGCAGAGCTTTCTTAAAATTGTGGGAAATGATTATTTTATTTGATTTAATTCCTGAAAAAGAAAATTTTGTTTCTTCTCATCTAGCTGAAGGTCCTGGCTCTTTTATTCAAGCTACTATATTATTCAGAGATTTACAAGAAAATTTAAAAATGATTAAATCTTCTAAAAATGATAAATATTATGCTATTTCTCTTCATTCAGATAATAAACATCTCTTAATTGAAAAAGAATTTATTAATTATTATGGTAAGGAAAAACCAAAACGATTACATATATTTGAAACAGTGTCTAAAGATGAAGTCAAAAAAGGTGGTGGTAATCTTTCTGATGGTGATTTAACCTTATTAAGAACTATTAATATGTTTGCTGGTGGTGTTTCAGCAAATACAAAAGGATTTTCAGAAGATTCTGATTTAGTAACAGCTGATGGTGGTTTTCAATGGGAAAAGGAGAATCTACAGGAACAAGAAGCTTACAAATTAATCTTTTCACAAATTGTTACAGCATTAAAATTAAATAAGAAAGGTGGAAATTTTGTATTAAAGATATTTGATACTTATACAAGCGTGACACTAAAATATTTAGAATTACTTAAAAGTCTATATAAAGAAGTTTATATTACTAAACCATTTACTAGTAGAATTTCAAATTCTGAAAAATATGTTGTTTGTAAAAATTTAATTAATAAAGTCTCAGCTACTGATATTAAGAAATTAGAAGAAATGATTACTGTAATTAACAAAAATGATAATTATAATATGATTAAAATATTTACTGATTACGATATTGATGAAAAATCTTTACAGTTATATAAAAAAATTAATATTGAATTATATAATAAACAATATGTTGGTATGAATAATATACTTTCTTTTGTTAATTTAGATAATTATAATGGTGTAGAATATCATAATTATCTTGATAAACAAATTGCTGCATCTATCTATTGGAATAATACTTTCCTAGATCCTAAAAATTATAATAATATTCATAAATATCTCTCCTTACATGATAAAGAACAAAAATTAGAAGAAAAACTAGAAACTCAAGAAAAATTAGAAGTTGAAACAGAAACTAAAAAATCAAGTAAAAAACAGAGTAGAACCAAGGCTGTAAAAAAATCAAAAGAAAAATTAATTGATTATAAACAACAAATTATAAATAATTTAAGTTAATATTCATTAATTTCAACAATCTTACTTTCATTTTCTTTTGCTTTAATTTTAGCTTCTCTTTCTTTAACCAATTTATCTGAATTTAATACACCGTCAACATATTTAGAATTCAATTCATCAACAATTGTATCATTTGCTTGTTGAAAAGATAATTGTCCAGTTTGAACTTTACCAAATTTTTCTAACATACTAAGAAGAGGTCTAATATCATGTCCTTGAACTATAATACGACAAATTCTTTGATAATTATCATAAAAATATTTATTTGTAGCTTCAATAATCTGCATCATTTGTTTTTTATCAGTTTCAAAGATCTTTTTGTGTTGTAAGCAGGTGCCAAACACATTTATAATGTGATCGGATATACTTAAAATGCTTTCTTGGTTTAATTCTGTCATATAATATTATATATATAATAATATATTTAACCTATTTTTATAAAATTTAGTAATCAAAATTTATTATAGTGATTAAAGTTGAGGTGTTAAACAACCAATAAAAATTATTTAACCTATTTTCAAAAAAATTAATTAAACTAAATTTATTAAATAATTACTATTAATTTTTGATATATTTTTTATTTTATATTTTGAAGATATATTAGGTGTAGAACATAATATAATATTTAATTTACCAACATGTTTAATCCTTTTAATTGGATTATTAACACAATTTAAAATTGTTAATTCTTTCATTTCATCAATATCCTCTATTAAATTATTTGCTATAAAAATTTCTTTTAATTTATTATATTTACCAATAGTTTTAATATTGTTATTTATACACTCCATATATTCAACATGTTCTAGTGTATCCATTTTATTTAATTTATTGTCATTTATTAATAATATCTTCACTTTTGGCAAACTTATATTAGTTATGTTATTGGAACAAGCATTTAATTTTTGAATACTATTGGACACAACAGATGTTATATTATTATATTCACAGTTTAATTCAATAATATTATGATCTTCAAAAGCACCACATATCTCATTTCTTGATATATTAAAATAAATTATATTTTTATATTTATCTAAATTAATAGTTTTTGTTAATTTATTATTCGATAAATCTAAATATTCTATCTTTTTTAATATAAAAATTATTTTTTCCAATTTTAATAATTTTAATAATAATTCATCATCTAATCCTAAATTTGATAAATCTAAATAATTGTAATTCTCTAATTCACAATCTTTTATCCTTAAATCTATTTTAGGTTTCTTTTTGTATTGACTATACATTTCCTTTATGTTGTCAGTATCAAAATCAGAATCTTCTGTAATGTCATCGTTGAACTTTAAATCATTTTTGTAAATTAATATTTTCTTATCCATTTTTTAATATATTAATATTCTATTTATAATATATTTATCTATATTTATTTCAATTTACAAATTTATTTACTTATTTTATTTATTTATAAAAATTTCTAATTAACCTATATATTTTTTTATATCATCTAATAATTCTGATTTAGTTTTATTTTTAGGTTTTCCTTCTTTAGTTGAACCAGCAAAAATAGGAATATTAGCCTTTAAACATAAGTTTTGAATATCCTCTAATTTAGTAGTGCTCTTAAAAGAATTATGAATTTTAATTACTTCTTCTTTGGATATAATTTCTGTTTTATTAAATATAGATTCATCTTCAACTTTATTTTCTTTTTCTTCTTTCTTTTTATCTGTTTTATTAGTAATAAAAATATTCTTATCGTTCTTCTTTTTCTTTTTATAATCAGAATTTAATTCTTTATTTAATTTATTATCAATTGCCTCTGATACGTGTAAAGTATAATCTTCAATTGTTTGTAATTCATCATTAACTATTTCTTCATTAATTTCATATATTACATTATTAGTTTTATAATTTATTTCTTTTTGTATTTTATCAAATTCCTCATATAAATATTTTATAAAATAAGATGAATCATTATAATATTTTGTATTAAAATCACAAACAGGTAAATAATCATTTTCAATTTTATAAATAACAATATATTTATTTGATTTATTATTATTATTGTAAATTTTAATTTTATTATTAATAGAATAATTTAAAATAATTAAATTAATATTTACTACCTCAATTATTTTTTCAAAATTAATATCTTCATTTAACTTATTTTTATTTAATTTAATATCTTTTTCTAATTGTTCATTTAAAGAATCCAAATATTTTTTCTTAATATTATTTGATTGATTAAAATAATCAGTATTTAATACTAATAATAAAGCATTTAAAAAATTATACCAATTAATATTATTATTTTCAATATTAAATGAGATAGGATAAACTAAAACTAATTCATTAAATTTTAAATCAATTAATGTTGCCAATTCAATATAATTATACTGAATAAATACTCCCTTTTCATTAATAGAATTATTGCTTTTTAATTTAATAATTTCGTTATTTATATCTATTTTAGCTAAATTAATAAATTTATCGTAATAATTTGAATAAGTAGATGTGGAGTAATTAACTAGATTATCTAAATATATATTTTTACTCATTTTATAATTATTTATTAATATATATAATATAATTAATTATAAATCAATTTTTTATTATAATTAAAATCATGAGTGTGTAATATATTATAAAAAATTATAATATTATAATATATTATAATCATCATTTTTATAATGAAAACAGAAATTTCTATTACAACTGAATTAGCACATAATCAATTATCAGAAAATAACTGTATTAATGAAATTATAGATGAAATAATTATTGATGGGAAGAATAAAGAATCAAAATATGATTATTCTAGAAAATTACAATTAGTTAGAAAAATAAATAAAATAAAAAAAAAAGATTATTTACTAAATATATTTAAAATTATATTAAAAGATAATAAAGATTTTTCAGAAAATAATAATGGAGTTTTTATTTTCTTTCATAATCTAACAGATGAAACTTATGAAAAATTAGAAATGTATGTTAATTATATATTTAAATTACATCAAAAAAATACAAATTCTGAATTATCAGATTCTATAAAAAATTCAGATATAATTAATTCAATTACAATGAATGTTGATAATAAAAAAGAAATACAAGTATCTGGTAATCTATCTAATAAGGAAAAATCATTGCTTAGAAGAAAGAAATATGAAGAATATATTAATTGTAATCAAAATCTATAATTATACAATAAAAATTGATTTATATATATATTAATAAATATACATATAAAATGGTATTCATTTATAATAAAAAATTTCCTATCCTTGATGAAGTAGTTATTGCTAGAATAGATAACATTAATGAGTTAGGAATAAATGTTAGTTTAATACATTATGATAATCTTAAAGGATATATATCATATTCAGAAGTATCAAGGAAAAAAAAGTTTAATGTAAATAAGATTTTAATTGTAGGTAAGGAAACACATTTAATAGTTATAAATATAGATCCCGATAAGGGTTTTGTTGATTTATCGAAAAGAACAATTAATAATGAAGAAATTACTTTATTTGATGAAAAATATAAGATTTACATAAAACTATATAATATGTTTAGACATTTCTTTAAAAGATTTTATGATTATAAAGGAGATTATGATGATAAAGAATTAGAAGATTTTTTAAAAAATACCTTATGGAAGTTTCAAGAAACTTTAGAAGATGATGAAATTTATGATACAATTACAAATTCTGATAATAATGAAGATTTAATAAATCAAAGTCTAAATTTAGATATAGAAAAGTTAAAAAGTATTATTAATGATTATATTAAAACAAATATAATTCTTATTAAACCATCAAAAGAAATTATTTTCACATTATATACTGTTAGTGAAGAAGGATATTTTGATCTAAAATATACATTAGATTTCAAAAATTTTTATTTTTACAAAAATATTGCTGATGATTATTCTATTAGTATTTTATATGAAACTAATTCTGATTACAGAATTATTATAAAACAAAATGATTATATTATTAAAAATCAAGACTACGATATAGAAAAAGTAGAAGTAGATATTTTAGATGAAATATTAAAAAGATCTACCGAAAAAAATATGCTATTTACTTTAAGTAAATAGCAAACTTAATTATATTTATAAAAAAATCAATAAATTTTTGTAATTTTACCAAATAAACATATTTTATTATTCTTAAGGATAACAACATTATCATTTATTTCTCCAGCAAATTGTAATTTACTTTCAAAAGTTAGCGTTTTATTTTGTTTATTCAAACTAACTAATTCAGCTGTTCTTTTTAACGAATATAACATTACAGAAACATTTTCATTTTCTTTAATATCAATATTATCATATATTTCATAACTTATGTCTGCCTTTACAAAAGTTTTTACTGTTTCATTATCTTCTAATACAATAATATTACCTACTAATCTATCTTCTTTTGATAAAAGTGGATCAATTGATAATCCAATCCCAATTAATCCACCTGGATATGCTTCAGTTAATTCTATATCATCTGTTTTTAGAGATAAAACTCTTCCTTTTAAAGGAATAATTTTATTATTTTTTGTAATTCCAGGTAATAATTTAATTTTATCTCCAATTTTAATCATTCCTGATCTAATTGTTCCACCAATAACAGCACAGTTAATATCTTCAACTAATATACTTTTTTTATTAACATCAAAACTTCTAATAACTGTTCCTTTTAATGGTGAATTTATTTTATTTATAAGATTCTCGTTAATTGGATATGGTATTTTCTCTACTAAAAATTGTAATAGATAATTTATATTGTGTTCATATTGTGCGCTAATTGGTATAATATTTTTAATTTCATATTTAGACTTTATTATTCTAAATTGTTCTAAAGCTTTTTCTTTTGTCACCAAATCTATCTTATTTTGTAATATAACCGTTTTATCAATCATATCTAAAAATTTAATTGTTTTGTAATGTTCATTTACATATTCATCACCCCTATTTTCTAATTCATTATCAGTTGAAACTAATAATAAACAATAATCCATTGTGCTTGCTCCACTTAGTGCAGTAGCTTGTAAATCATTATGACCAGGGGAATCAATAAATGATATGTTTAATTTTAATTCTGTATCCTCTTCACATTGATTGCATTTTAAATTATTTATCTGATAACAAAAAGGCTCTGGACATTTAATACATTTCATTATTTTAGCATTTGTATATCCAAGTTTAATTGTCATATTATTTTCCGCTTCCTTCTTAAATCTCATTAAAGATTTCTTTGTTAAACATTTTATTATTGATGTTTTACCATTAGCTACACTACCTTGAGTAGATATAATAGTTAATGGTTGTTTATCTAAATCTATATTATGTTCCATCCTATATATATAATAATATTCTTATATATATAAATTCATTTTTTTATATTAGGTATAAATTATTTAGTTATTATATACTAAAATAAGTTTTAACTTATCGATTAATTTTAATACAAAAATAAAATAAATAGAGAAATTAAAAACAACGTATTTTACGCTTTAACTAAACTATCACATAAATATATCTCTCTATTATTTTATTTATTATTCTTTTAACTTGAAAAGGAATTCTTAAGGATAGTATATAGACATAACTCAATCATTAATGGTATAGGTTAGTCTCTGGACATTTTATTCCCTGAGGACACATCTTTTTACAATCTGGGCAATATTTTTCTGGAAGATCTCTTGAAAGTCTTAAAATAGTAGACATAACCTGTGCATGAGTAGGTACTTTTATTGACTCACCTTTTTCAAAAAATTTATCAAGTTCTTTTGCACCATCAGGTGTAAGAAAATTTTTATATTTTTCTAGTTCGTTGAGTGTATCAAATCTAACCTTGGGGTTAGTAGCAGAATCTCTGTATATCTGAAGTAACCTGAGGAAATCAGGTTTTTGACCCAAAAGTTCAGAAAAGGAGACTTTTACAGAGCTAGCCATAGCAGCCCTTCCACTGGTAGGATCAAGTGGCATAGCAGCCCTTCCACTGGTAGGATCAAGTGGCATAGCAGCCCTTCCACTGGTAGGATCAAGTGGCATAGCAGCCCTTCCACTGGTAGGATCAAGTGGCATAGCAGCCGTTTGTTCATATCGTGGTAAGTATTTTATAAATCCCATATATTCTGGAATAAGTCTATGAATAATATCAGTAGCTTGATTAATTCCTTGACTATCTATAAGTCCTATAACTTCATCTAACACATCAGTTTTACTTGCTAATTTTTCAGACACCCAATATTCAACCCTAATACTTTTACCTTTTTTTAATTCAGTAAAAATATTTTTAGCATGATTTGGATACAATCTCAGTGTATATACAAAAGCCTCTTTTATTCTTCTTTCAGCTTGCTGTATATTAAGAAGTTGTTCTCCACTTGAACTTAAAGCTAATTTAAGCCAATCAGGATGAACACCTCCTTTTATAATATAATCAATTACTTTTTGTTTTTCATTTTCATCTAGTAAATCTTTAAATTCTGCAAATTCACCCAGTTTAACTTCATATGATTTTTTTTGATTATTTAGTGTGCTACACCAAATTCTAAAATTAGAATTTGTGCGTACAAGTTCAATTAAAGTAGCACCACCATATTGTTTTTGTATTATTAAATATTTATTTTTGTATTTTAGGTATTTTTGATAATAATCCATATATATATATTTTATATATAATTTTTTTATACACATTATATTTCTTCTTTTACTAATTCATAGGATACAAATTTTTCATCAATTATTCTTAATATTTGTTTTCCATTTTCTAGTTCAAATCTATAACAATGTATATTTTCTTCTACACCTAAAAATTTCATATTTTTATTTGTTAAATATTTTTTATTGTCATCTATACTTGCTAAATAAGTACTATATTCATTGTAGTGATTAAATAATTCCATAATACTATAATTATATAATTATAATAATACTTTTTTATTATGCTAAACCTTTATTTCTCATTTCATCTTCAGTAAAAGCAGAACTTAAATCTTTTTTTGTAAATCCTGCTATTTTTAAATCATAAATATTGAATCCTGCTATTTTTAAATTATTAACATTAATATTTAACGCTTTCAATTCAGATGCTGTGTAACCAGCATTTTTTAATTCTTCTATTGTATATCGTGCTGTATTATAGACGTCATTTAACGATACTCCTGCTACTTTTAATTGAGATGCTGTAAAACCTGCTGTTTTTAATTCAGATGCTGTAAAACCTGCTTCTTTTAATTGAGATGCTGTAAAACCTGCACTTCCTAATTCAGTTGCTGTATAACTAGCTTCTTTTAATTCAGATGCTGTAAAAACAGTAGATAATTTAGCTGGCGTAAAATTTGCTGTTTTTAATTGAGATGCTGTAAAACCTGCTTCTCTTAATTGAGATGCTGTAAAACCTGCTTTGTGTAATTCAGTTGCTGTATAACCTGCTGTTTTTAAATCAGATGCTGTAAAAACAGTAGGTAATTCAGATGCTGTAAAATGTAAACTTCTTAATTCTACAGCATTAAAACCTTTTTTTTGTAGAAAAACTGCATTATAAAGTTTATATTTATCTTGATAAACTATACTATTATTTTGAATTATTTCTAAGAAGTCTTTTTTAAAGCTGTTATTATCTTTAATAGCATGTAATAAATTTAAATTTTTTTGTTCTTGGGTAGGTTCTTTCTTGGGCATTGAATTATTTACACCAGCACCTTTTAACTCTAAATATTTTTGTTTATATTTTTGGTATTTTTCGTAATAATTCATTATATAATATAAAAATATAAAATAAATTAATTTATACAAATATTTATTTAACGGTTCTTTCAGCTCTACATTTATTACATTTAAGTATATCAAGTTTAGTAATATTATCTCTAACGATATCAGTTCTAATAGAAGAGCAACAATTACATTGAATAAAAGTTTTAATATATTTTTTAAAGACGCTCATAATCATATTAGAGTTATATTTACCTTTAATAAGTAATTCATTATTACCATTAATGG